>Ga0056128_1000627_pt1 | contig 33375 bp, 18 predicted proteins | sample WorMetLIZISLAND2_FD_71113 | JGI IMG/M metagenome (GOLD analysis project Ga0056128, IMG submission 71113) | Marine gutless worms symbiont microbial communities from Max Planck institute for Marine Microbiology, Germany - Olavius geniculatus... ...
GTCCTAATTTGTGGGCCTCAACAGCAGGTCTATTACAAGGTTTGACTGTCTTGCAGCAGTGTGTCTACCAGAAGAAGTTTAAGAATGTTTGTAACGTCAAGAAGTGACTGGTAGAGCTTGTATTGGTCAGGAGCAGAACATTATCGATACTGCAGCTGTCAAGTGGACCAGTGTACAAGTGTCACAGTGGGCCAACACTTCAAGCAGTTTTACTGTAGGCAGTTGAAAAATGGACAACTGAATGAAATGTCATCCACAGTGTCAGAAATGTGAACAAAATGTGTTTTTACGCGTTATGTTAATTAAGCAATCATGTCGCATTGAATAAAAAAGTGATATTTGTTCTATTTTCCCCAGGTAGTGTAGAAACAGATGTTGTGCTAGATGGGAAATTAAATTGTCACTTGACGACAAGTTGTCTCAGGAATATTCGTACCAAAAATTATTAAAATCCGATAATCCTTCTTCATGTTACAGTCGAAAATGTCGGGGATGTTTTTTTGGGACACAGTGTAGTAGTAGTAATGTTTAAACGACTTCACTTGGCGGAGATATGCACTTTTTTGAGCGCCTTCTAGTTTTGTTAGAATTTTGATGATGTTTGTAATGTAATGTTTTTCGAGTTTTCCTGTGAACCAGGGGACAGTGTCTGCATGTGTATGGTCATATGTACCGACGTGTTGCAGTGTATTTGGAATAATTTTTTACGCAGCTTTGTATCTCAACAAAATATTTGTCATTCTGTCAGGACATGAACGATTGATGAAGACCAGTGGACTTTTCGTAAGGGGTCATCCATAAAGGACATCCGCACTGAGCGGGAGGGAGGGGATCAAGCCTCATGCTGACAAAAGCGGGCAAGGGGGAGGGGGTTTCAGTGCAAGCAGACGTCCACACTTACACATGTAGGCATTTGATTAAGGAATGAGCATTGGTAGTTTAGAGCAGCTTGCATCAGCAACAGGGCAGGTTACTAAGGTCAGACAGACGTCCGCAGGTGGGAGGGGAGGGCTTGGGCCAATGCGGATAAAAGCTGACAAGGGATGAGTGGGGTCAATTTTGGCTCATATTTTGTAGACTCCCTACACTCGCAATACCTTTCGTACGGTCGGCCTACTACATTTTGATGCATGAAATAAGTCTACTGATTCTTTTTGAGACTTTGGCCCTTTATAAATCATTTACTTACTTACTTACTTACTTACTATGGATATTAAAACAGCGACCATTCTGTAAGCCTGATTTCGAAACGGGATCCCGAGATTACAAATTTCTCAATCCCGGATCCCGGGATTGATTTCTCAATCACTAATCCAAAGGCTAGCATCCGACTCGACGACTTCCAGTTATGGAAAGATAGCGATTTCTAAGAATGACTACAGTCCCATACACGATATAGTGTCGCTGCTATATCGAATTGTACAATACGATACGGTAATTTGACGCACGTGATTATGGCTGCAGGCAGCAATTTTGCATTCAATATTGCGGCCAAACCGCTGCATATAACAGGAACTCGGCATCGCCCTATCCAACAGTACTATCGCCGACCCACTAAGACGTATGAGTCAGCCACAATACATGCGTTACACACAAACTACAGAAAGACGCCACCAAAAACCCAGGCTCGACCTAACGGTTGGCCAAACAGACGAAAAAGTTTGTGATCTGCCTTTGCTGCTCTGGGTGTTCAAATCGTTACTTATTTATTGTCGATGTTCCGCCATCTTGTGGCACTTGTTTATGCAGACTGAATCGATTAGTAACATGTAGGGTTGCCGTCGTTGTAATAAGCGGCTGTTAGATTTAATAACTCGTTAGTTTTTAGTTTTATAATGACGATTACGATAACTTGAAGTAAAGTCCCATGTGTAGCAAGTTTTTTGTTCTTCTGCTTCATTGATTAACTGCAAAAATGATGCCTGCCTTTTTTGTCCTGTTCTGTCTATTCAGAGTATTTTTATTTGGTAAGTAATCTTCACTTTTGATTGTCTCGTTGTCATTGTTGTTTGTTTTGTAATAACTATTTTGATATGTGGTTTTTATGTAACTTTCTACAGGCGGTAAGTAATATGTGGGTAGTGGGCAGGGTCGGTGTTATCTTCCGTCCGTAGGGACGGAAGAATACTTCGCGAAACGGCTATCTTCCGTCCGTAAAGACGGAAGACTGTGTGCGACCAGGCGCCATTTTCCGTCCGCAAAGACGTAGGCGTGATAAACTAAGCCAATCTGTGCATCTCTTTGTAACGGAAAGGCTTTACAACTTTACAACCTAAACTGCTGCCTATTGATTTTGCGATCGTGACTAGGAAGTAAACTAAGGTACGTGTTTTTACTCCTTTATCTTTTAATGGCAGTACCCTGCAGCTTGTATGTCTGTTTCTTTCATTTCTTTTCCTTTCACTGAAGCCTGAAATGAAATAAATGACGTAACTCACTGCAATGTGTGTTGTTTCTTAAACTAGCATCTGCACACACCTACTATTAGCTATAAAGCAAAAACTAAGTTAGTTTGAGTAAGACACAACTAGCAAACAAATTTCTCTACAGCTGCAGTGTCACTCAGTTATTTTTTGCACAAGAAGAAACACACAATAACACTTTGCAATGACACAGTCAGCATCAACCACAGTAAAGATACACACCAGAATAAGTCTAAGCAAAGTACATAAATATACATAAATACAAATAGCACATACTGTCAACTTTGCCAGATAGGCCTATACCACAAACGAGACTTTGCGGACAAAAAATAGAGCCTAGATACGCAGTCTTCTATCCACGGACGGAAGATAGCCATTTCACGACGTATTCTTCCGTCCATATGGACGGAAGATAACATTAACGAGTGGGCAGTGGTCGTCTCTTCTTGGATGACTGCCAAACTCTTGATCTTCAATTACTTCAGGTCATCTTCCAAGTGTAAATTTTTAAATATTGGTTCGCCAGAATGGACAATTTATAATCTGCGATTCCTCTGTATATATGTGCGACTTGATTTTTGTAATTGTTAATGCTGTCATTTTCTGATATTTTATTGGTGATGTTGATCGGTCAGCGGTGTGTACGATGTGCTGTTTTGTTGTTAGCTGAGTGCACTGCTGCCACACAGTTGGACGTCGGTGTTTACGGCACACCTGGTTCAGGATATTTTATGAAGCCGTTTCATCCAGTTGTGAATGACACGAGCCTGCAAGAGTGGCCTCTGGTTGTGTTGCCTGGTTTGCGTTCAGTGGCTGCAAAGTATGGACCGTTTTCCGCCGAGTCTGACAGTCTTGCATCCAGACCGTTGTTGTCGTCGGCTCGTGGTGGCCAGACTGGTGAAATAATTCATGTACAATATGTCGGTAACTTTGCCATTTCTGCTCATCTTAGCACCGACGTATTGACGGTGTTGCAGCCTCGTTTGGAGATTGTATTTCACATGGCCAGTACAGTGGATGATAACTCAGACGACCGCATGTCCCGGCCAGGAGATAATTTCCAGGAATTGAGGCAACTGTGTGCCGTTATGTTTATTCAGAAAGGTTCGGAAGAGTTGATGTCGACGTGCCTGATGGGCACAACAACTAGGGAAGCACCATGTGTTGCTAATGCAGTACTGCCATATCACTGGTGGCATCCAGTGTTGAATGATTCAGTATCTGTTTACTACTCGGTGTTTAGTGTCACACAGGATCATCACTGTGCAGCTGTCGGCAGTCCGTCGGGTGTCAGAATGAAGACCTACAACTTCTTTGCAGACAGTGCACGGGAGAAACAGTCGCATGTTGGATCAGTAAATCTCTCGGCTAGTCTAGCCAACTATCAAGAACTAAGAGAAGATCAACATCTACTAATTTATGTGCCGACTATAGCAGTCAGCCCTCGATCCGTATTTCACGTTCCGATGAAGCTGCAAGCTGATTCTGACTTACGAATATTTGTTGTTCGGTACATTTAATGTTTTTATTATCTTTTTCTCTGTTGTTGAGATTTTTTATTTGTGCTCAATATTTTTACGTGCAACAGCAGCTACTGCTGTAGCGCATCTTAGCCATCGCTATTCTGTCTGTGTGTCTGTCCGTCTGTCTGTCCATCACACGGGTGGATCAGTCAACAACGGTGCAAGCTAGGATCACCAAATCTTTGCCATCGGCTGCCTGGAAGACTCTTGTTTCAGGAACCGTAAAGCTTTTTCATAAATTCAAAGGGGGTCACCCCAAACGAAGGCACTATATGAGGGAGGGAGTAGGGAAAATTTGCGATTTTCAGCCAATACAGCGTTGGCTGAGCGAGACAGATCGCTCCCTCTGGTGAGTATATGAGTAAAACACTATTGATAATTTAGCTGCCGGTCGTCTTGTGCCCTCTGGTGACTGACTTAGATCTTGTTTTACTGGGCTTTCAAACATGCATCGCTGTTGCACATTCCCCATTGAGTTAGCAGGGTTTTTCTTGTTATCAGTAATTACCATATGAGTAGTTGGCCATTTTCACACTTTGTTTTCACACTTAATTAGCTTTTCATCTTCAACTGAAAATCAATGTGATGTCATAGCATTGTGTGCAGTAATGTCAATTGGTAAACATGCAGGACATGCTTGTACAGCATGCAGACATTCAAACAGAGACTAAAAAGGTTTTGATTCAGCAAATTCATTAGTTACATTACCCATGTGATATTGTGCAGTGTAGACAGTTTGTTGAACTTCACTGAAAATTTTTGCTGTGGGATATTATTACCACTGTTGGCTAAACAAGCTAACATAATATGTTAGCTTGTATTTTTGTAATTGTTAATGCATGTTAGGTTGTTTAGCCGGAGACAATCAATCATTATATTATAATTATTGATTGTCTCCGATTATGTGATGCTGACTGTTGGTTATTGTTTCACAGAATGAAATGTCGAAACGGACTGCGAGTTCTTGGTGCCGATGTGAGTGGTTCCTCGTCGTGGCAGATCACCGTTGATGTGAATCAGAAACGTCGCAGTGCCACTGTAACTGCCAGCACTAGTGCTGTCGATGCTGATAAAAATGCGCACAGGTTGCGAATCTTAAGTATTTCATACTGCTTATCTTGAAGTTTGTGTTAATGAGTGCCAGATTTGGCTTTTGGGGCTCAATGTATGCTATTTTGCTGATTATTTTTGTTCGACAAACTGTTCTGTGCTATGATACTGTTAGATACTGGTACCTGTTCAGCATATGGCACGTAAAATGGAATGCATGGTGGATGTTTTCAGTGAGCAGACTTTAAAGCAAGTGCTGGAATCTTATTTGAGCTCAGATCAGTCTGGTACAGGTGTGGGCCTTCACTCTGGGTGGTAATTCATTGCCCTCACCCAGCATAATTATTGACTCGTAACTGCAATCCATAGGTGAATGTTAGAAGCTGTTTATTGCATTGCAGGACCTGTTTGAATTCTTGGTGGGCGAGAAATATAATTCTCGAGATCGACATCCATAAAAAGCATTTGTCAAGATGATACAAGATTCAGACACGTTCCTGTCGTGTGTAATTGCAGTGTCCAGGAACTGTTCAGCTGGTTGATTGAGGTAGATGGTTCCGTGATGGACGGTGATCGAGGTCGAGTTGTGTTCGTGCTCCAATACGAGATGACAAGAAGCCGGCGCGAGGTGTATGCTCCCGTGAGGAATAAAGCTGTTGCATTTGTTACATTTCAGCATGACAGCACACTCGCAATTCTGCCTGTTGTGCAGGTTGGTGTACTGTATACTGATTGTGTGTTGCTTAAAACTGCATCGTAGTGAAATAAACTGCGTGACCAGATTGCAGAATAAATAGTTTGTTGCAGTGTGCTGTAAATCAGTAGCTTATGGGTATTTGATTGTTTAGTCTTTTGTAATAATTAAATGGTTTATTAGTATAGTCATTTGCCAAGGAAGTGGCAGAATTTATAGCTAAATGCATTAATACACGGGTGTTTCATAAAAAAATGGATCCCTTTTTCTTTCTTATAGATCACTCAAATGATGACCAATTTACACGAGATTTTTACCAGTTGTAGCTGAAAAGAAATGCAGATTAAAATCATTTCAACAAAAGATGGCTGTTCATTAAATATTCTTTGCTAGTCATGATGTAACGCTGACGTCATAATGTGTCATGAGTACAAGCTTGCTTGTCTCAACTGGTGTGTCAGTTGCTACCCTGCTCCAATGATGAACTTAATTTGGTTTGTTGATGACAAATTGTTGATGTTTTACAATTGCAGCCACAAAAAACATGCAAAATGATTGCATTTACGTGTCTGTGGGGATAGTTTGACTTTTGCATGTTCTGGCAAGACAGTGCATTAGCACACAGAGCTTGCAAGACGGTTGAGTTTCTGGCTCGAGAAACACCTGGCTTCAGCCCCCAAGTTGCTTAGTGCTGACATGATCAACATTTTTTTATCAGCGAACCAGATTAAGTTCACCATTGAATTAGGATAGCATGACAGCACCAGTTGAGATAAGCAGGCTTGTACTCACGGCACATTATGACGTCAGCATTACTTCAGGACTAGCAAAGAATATTTAATGAACAGCCGTCTTTTGTTGAAATGATTTTAATCTGCATTTCTTTTCAGCTACAACTGGTAAAAATCTCGTGTAAATTGGTCATCATTTGAGTGATCTATAAGAAAGAAAAAGGGATCTATTTTTATGAAACACCGTGTATATGTGTTTATTAGTAGCAGGAGCTGCTGCTGCTGTTTATAGTAGCCTGCTAATTGTTTCGTTTTGCAAGTCTTATAATGGTTGAGCATCACTTACTTCCAACACCTTTTAACAGCACCTTAAGACTCGTCCTTTTTTGGATAACACCGCCATCGTTTAACTGCTACCACCCGCTCCTACGATTCAAACTTCTGTTTTGACTTATGGTGTGCTCCAAATGCAGACTACTTACTTGCTTACTTATACGTGTGTTATATTGGTGGAACAGAAAATTGGCAGGTTAGCAGAAAGTGTCTGTATGCTGATGTCGATAGTGTGTTGTTGACCGTGTGCAGACGAGAGAGTTAGTGAACACAGCCATACTGAGTGAACGCTTGGTTAGCTGGCCAATGCACGTATACTTACTAACTCATGTCGGCCGAACAACTGACGTCACGATGCAGTCAACGTGTCATTCACGTGATGAACGTGTTTTGAAGGTATGCATGATATGTTGATTAGTAATGTCAGAAACTCCACAAAGTTTTGCTTTCATGTGTGACTATGTCTCCTGTTTGTTAGGTTGCTCAGAACGATAGTTCGGGAAGGTCTTATGTTTTACAACACCCAAAATTTGTGGCAATTTAGGACAACTTTCGACTTTGACTGCAAACATCTCTGGAATGGAAGCAGCTATCGACAAGTAGTAAACGATGTTATCAACCGCTGTCCTTCCCGCGTTGAACATAAAAAAATTAGGTGAACTTTGGTTTACTACCCACGAAGCTGTGTTTGCTCATTTCAACTTGCCCAAAATCGACAGGGCGCACGTTTTCGGGCAATTTTAGACTTGAGCACATATATCTCGGGAATGGATAGAGATATCGTAAATGGAAAACGGTGTTGTCAACTACAATCTATTTCACGTTGAATGCAAAAAATTTGGTGAACTAGGGTTCACAAACAACGAAGTTCTGTTGTCTTATTTCAAACCACCCAAGTTTATCATTGTGCTTATACATGTATATGATAATGCAATTGTGTTTGGGCCATGTGACTTGGCTGCGAACGGAATTCCAACCTCTTAACTGTCCCCCAATTGGACTTACGGCACCGGTCAGCCTCATGTTGGGCTGTACCCCATATTTCTAGTTGATATCTGGTCTAATACTGAGATTTAGTTCATATTGGCTAGATATCAAACAGAATGTTAAATTTTGCACATAGTTGCTCTGTTGTGTTATATTGCAAATCACTAGAGCGTCGTTGTGGAGAAACGTCCATAGAGAAAGATGATTTGTCTGTTTTGAACTAAGATAAAGTAGTGTCGTGGCAGATGTTTATTAATGGACTTTTAAAACATTGACAAAAAAGTGTAGTTGTTTATGAATCAGAGAGACGCAGTAATTTAAATACAAAATTTGACAAATATTTGTTGACTTGATTTTGTGTCTGGGTTTGCTGGAAGGTGAAATACAGATATGAAAAAAATCCTGCTATGATGAGTGTCTGTTTCTAGGTATCATTAACATGTGACTTGATCTACTTCGATGGTTCTGAAACTCGTGGAGCGTCATCCATCGGAGTTCTTATCAAATATGGACAGCACATGCGGACTTTTAATTTCCGAGTCTGGATGCCTCAGCTTCCACTGGATGTGTTTCTGTCAGATGCAAAACTTAACGCCATCAATGGCTGGAAGATAGCATTGCCTGTAGAGGGGTAAATCTGCTGAGCTTTTTTTATGCCTCTGCCAACATAGTGGCCGAAGGTATTATGTTTCCAGAGTGTTCGTGCTTGCATCCGTGCATGTGTGAGTCTCGAACAAACATGGTTAGCAAGATATCTCGTTTCTTAGGTATTTCTTGACAGAATTTGACCACACTTTCATCAATTACAGACTTTGGGGCAAGGATGAATGCGTCAAAATTTGGGGTCAAAAGGTCAGTGTCACAGTTGGGTGAAATGTGCCCCAAAATGCATTTTTTGGTTTTGTAGATGTTATCTGTTAGGTGTTGGCGGAGGCATAATGGTCGATGAAGTCGTAACTACCATCTAGTTGGCTGATTATTGTTGGTCAGAATATTTGCAACAACTGAGCCTTCCAAATATTTGAATAGTTCCACAGATGCACTTAGACAACCACTAACAGATCCGCATAAATTGGAATAATAGCTGCAAAAACAGTGTGATTGTGTTGGTATAACAGTAGTCGACATAAGAATGGTCGAGGCGCTGTCGTCTGCCAACCTTTGAACTAGCCAGTTGGCTTGAGCCGTGGGTTTAACTGTAGGGAGCTATAATGACAATGACAATGAGTTTGTTTGCACACTTGTGGCTATAAAGATAGCCGAATAATGTCGTCGTCACTTTTTATTACTATCAGGCTCAAAAGCTGATGCTCATCTTTTTTTGCGGTGGACTTTTTGAAATGTGTGCTGTATTGTTTGGTATATTGTCATTGTTACTGTTATATGCACTGTATAAGCCCAAATTCTGTTACACTGACTTTCACCGAAACTTCCCTGCGGGGAAAGTCGTGGACACAAATCATGAAAGTCGCGGACACAAATGGTGACAAATCATGAAACCATGAAGTTTAGGTGAAAGTTGCCTACACAAATCACGAAAGTCACGGACGTAAACCATCTCGACATGTCGAGATGTTTGCGACAAAGTCTGTGACATGTCCGCGACAAACCCGTTTGTGTCGCTCTAGTGGAATTTAGTCCATCACAATGCATGGAGATAGTCCAAGACAAAGTCTGGGACAAGTTCCTGACAAAGTCGCTTACTTGTCGCGGACACAAATCATGAAAGTTGGCGACGTGATTTGTTTCGTGGACTTTCATGATTTGTGTCTGCAACAAGTTTGTGACTTTGTCGGGAACTTGTCCCAGACTTTGTCGCAAAGTTGGCGTAATGGAATTTAGGCTATACAAAGAAATAAGACGAGACGTTTGATTCGCAATTGATCTCTGTGCATGTGCTAACTAGTGCTGGGGGAAAAGCTGGAAATGGATCTACATCGGAGTGTACGGACCTACGCTTCCAGTCATCTTTGGTCGACATATATGCTCGATTTGTGCTGACTGACAACCATGAGGCTATGTCATATCTGCTGCATAGAAAGGCTCAGTTTCTGGTGACCGACATTGTTCGCTCACTGCTGCAAGTCGCTGATGAAACTGTTGCTCATTTGCGTAATAGTAGAGTCGTTGACGGCGTCAAACCAGGACATACTTCTCTGCAGGTAATCAGACTTTTGTAGCCCCAATATTGTTGCCGTTAGTTCTGGCTTTCATTTCCGTTTTATTTCAACCCGGTGAGTACTGATTTTTGCATCTGTCTTTGCTTCTATCGTATTGAAACCTGTGCAGAATATGTGAAAATCAGGTGACTAATACTTTGAATTTACTGTGTATAAAGCTGGGTTCTGTTGATTTTTTTGCATGGCTGGCGTGCTGACCTGGGCAATAGTATGTTTTAGTGAACGTCACTTGACATGATTTGGATACATTGCAGCATGTGTTTTTTGCAATGTACATGTGCAGGTGGTTCAGAAATCTGGTCGTGTGATTGGTTCGTGTGAGATAGTCGTATCCAATGACAGAGTGGACATCAGTCACCTGAGTGTTGCCATCGTGTCGGGGCTGTCGCTCAGTGTTGGTTCAAAAACCGACTTTCCTGGCGCACTGTCGGTGCATGTCACAAAAACCAGTCTGATGCACCATCGTTATCAGGTGACCATAATGTCTTTTAAATGCAGACCTGTGTTTAAATGTGCTACTGTCAACAAGCTTTTAGTAGGCCTGTTATTCGTAAAAAGTGTCAACTGATCGCATGTTCCAGACACAGTAGATTTAACTGTAGATTCGTTTTAAATAGTTATTATGCGCTGCGGCTGTTAATGAAGTGACCAGATTTTGGGGGTTCAATGGTCATCAGTTATGACCATGTAAAAGTTAAGATATTGTTTTGTGCACTCATTTCTGCACTTTCTCTGATAAGCATTAATGAATTTTTAAACTAACTTTTTTTTGTTTTAGTCTTGGGTTCGAGATGAAGTGATTAAAATTTTGAGCTTATGGGTCAAGGTCCCAGCATGACTAATTATCAGAGTATAGAGTATGATGTGCATTGATTTCTAAGCGTCTGGTTATTTGTGTCGAATTTTGGATAATCAGACACAACACAGACTTCATTCATTAGCTGCAATTCTGTGGAACGACCTTTTGTCTGAACTGAAATTAGGCAGTCTTTTAAATCGTGTCTTAATTCATGTCATGTCTTTTTGATTGTGCTTTTCGTGTGACAGGAATAGGTGCTTGTGAGGACTTTGTTTTGGGCCGACTATAAATCTGCAGATTGGTTGCATTATAATGTGTCTGTTTCTAGGAGGCATTGTTAGACTTGTCGGTGTGGTTTGACGATGGGACATCACTCCTTCTCAGCGCCATTCCCGATCGTGATTACTCGCTGCTGGTTGAAACTCTGAACAAAGACATCGTAATGCTAGCTCCGCCACATCTGCCTGGTCTTGTCACCATCTCGGCTGTGTCGCCAGGAACGGGTGACCTGATTCGCGTCGGTCTGGGTGTTGACAGCAGTTGTCCGGTCGTGAAACGACGGCCGCTTGTCACCGGGTTTGCGTTCGTCAACGTTGAGTTTGATGAGATGGTTCAGAGCGATGCGAGCTACTATCACCAGCATGATCGCGACCACATCATACCTGATCTGTACTCCGGTCCATACCTCGTCTCACGCGATCGCGTCGTCTACTCCCACGCCGATCGCAATCGTAAGGGCCGAAGACGCAAGGGCAAAGGAAGGTCATCAGCAGCAGCGGCGTCCCACAAGTCTTATGATGGAACGAGCACAACCGAGCTGGCGGATGGTGCAGTTCCACATGTCGAGGCGCAGCAGCAGAGACAGGACACGGTGATTGAGGCACCGAATAAGGCAGTGTCATCACTGGAACTGGCAATGTACATCTTGCTTGCCATCTTCTCGGTGTCCGTTGTCATCTTTGCTGCTAACTGTTTGCTGTTTCTCGTGCGGCGTGGACGCAAACAAAAGCTGGCTGAGCCTAGGGACCCGGTGCTGGAGGTAACTGGCTCTTTGCTGTCTTTGCAGTGTAATGTAAAATGAGCAAGTTTAAGGTGATGCCGTGTGAGTATATATATAGCTCTAGCGGCAAAATAGTGAACGTTATGTTCAATTGTATCTGGTCTAAAGCAGATAATGTAGCAGATGTATTGCTGACATTTTGGTAAAAGGTAAGTCTTAAAATTCACTAAGTGTTGGCATTTGTAGTTTATACAGTTTTTACACTGAAAATCTTACTGTTGCTGTTGTTTTTGTCATTATTATTGTTATAGATATCATTTTTATGACTGCTGCAAAATGTTTCTGGTGTGGTAGTCAAGTTTCTGCTAGTGCTGTATTTGGTCGTTAAAATACATGACAGCTGAAAGCATTCTGTAGGTGTTTTGCTCATTACGTACATGTTCCTTTGCTGATTTATTGTGACTTATCATACTGCATAATGCATGCAAATGTTCGGGACGTTTTTTGCGCCATCCGGTATGACTGCGGTGAAACAAATAATGTAATTTATCACATGATTAACTGATTGAAAGCAAACGAGTTGATTTGCTTGTTGCCAGGCAAGAGACTGGGTGTGGATCGGCCCTGCAACACTACAGCGTAACGACATTGTAACAAGCTGTGGTCGACGCCTGATGTCAGAGGAAGAGTTCTCTAGCAGCCAGTCAAGTCGGCCCAACTCCACCAGCATCGGTCCATCATCCAGCGCAAGCGGAAGCAACCGCAACAGCGCGGTGTCGACGTACCGTGGTTCCGAGTGCAGTGTGAGGATCACGTCCAACCCGTTGGCAGCCGACGACAACAGCAACATTGTCAATGACAATGACGCTGGAGCTGTGCCTGTCCCGGCGCCACTTCACCCAGAGGAATACTTCCTCGGCAATGCTCCTCACATTGGTCGTGAGGCACCAGCCGCTGCAACCGACGACGACGAAGATGATGATGCTGATGCGGGTTGTGTGGAAGACACAAGCGACAATGAGGAAATGAGGTCCATCGACCGCGAGCTGACCTCGCGACGGAGCGACCGTTTCATTCGACCACTGTCATCCGCCTGGTCGATGATGTCACGCGAGGACCAGCTCCGTGAACTGGAGGAGGCGGTTGCTAGCGGCTTGAGCTCGGACTGGGACTGCGAGGGCTTCGGCATGACGTATGCTGAGCTGATGGCGTACTTCGATAATCTCCGCGAGTCAACGGCCTAGACATGGACCGACGGACGGATGTATGGAACACTACAAGGTGTGCCTGAGTTGACATCTTGATGTAGTTTGTAGCAAGCTCATTGTGTACAGCGCAGCGCCACAGTGTATATGTATTTATTACTGTTTTACGTAATGCGCACATGCAGTTGTCTTTGAAATGAGTTTGTAGACGATTTTGACTTTTGTACATAGTGGATTATAATGTACCTGTGAACAGTTTATAACAGAAAAACAAGCACGCCATTGCTTGATCACATCTTGCTGGTTTCAGTATTTCTACCTATACATGTATTCAGATGGACAGCTATTTTTAAATTTTATTTGATAAGCGTTTACTTGAAAGCGAATAATCAACAATCAATCAGTCATTGTTTTATGGTGTGTGTTCTCAGAAAGCGTTGAGCATTGTCAACGTTGAGCTAAAAACAATCGTTTTTGTCATCTGATTTGATTTCAAACCAATTTGTGTGTTTCTGTACTTAACTTCATTCAAAAGGGGTATGAAATATGAGATTTTTTGTAGATTCTAATCAAAATGTCACGCAATATTTTTATTGGTCTTACTTTAGTTTGTCTGTTTGTTACATGTCTATGCATTTGATTACAGTTTGGCTACGGTCGTTGTTTGAAGTTGATTATGTTGCCCATGCGTCTTGTTCGTTTCTCGCGGGTCGATGAGATTCCAGTGTTTTGCAGTTGAATTTTCTTGCTATGCTGACGGGTTTGATTGCGTGGGCATTGCCGAACCACTTGTTTTTACTACTTTTGTTAATCTAGTGACTAGCTTGTCATTGGTTTTGTTTGCTCATGTTCGGTGTATCATAGTTTTATCATTGAGACTTTGCTGCAGTGTGTTTGCTCTGTGTTAGCAATCATTTCATGTTGTTGTGTGACATGCCGTTTGCAACGTGCTGTTTTACTGCCTTTCTTGTGCCACCCTCGTACATTTTTGTTATAGTTGTTCTTCTGCTTGGATGTTCTTTTTTTATTTATTCATCTTTAATTGTACTTATCAGTGTTTATAGCAGCTAATTGTTTGATATCGTAGTCATTGGTGATAGCGCAGGTTGATATCTGCATCCACGGCTGAACCAATATTACCCATGCATGTTGGCAACTTTTTGTTTCATTATTATGTGTCTGTGCAATTTTGCCTGCAAAGGCTGTCCCCGAAATGACCTATACTCTGTCGGTCGGGACGTTAAACCCTACTCATTCACTCAGCGTTGTTTAACTAATTGTTCCTGCAGTTAATTCTGGTAGCGCATTGCCGCATTTTACCTGAGAAAGGGTTTATTTTCGATGTCATGCATGCATTCGAGGGAGCTTTTCAGAAATTATTACACAGGTCATAAGAAGTGTGTTAATTGTACAGAAAAAGAAGTGTTGTGGAGTTATGCACCGTTATGGTTGAGGGCTCAGACGTATTGATGTAGTTGGTGAGATTTTTTTTTGTTTTCTCAGCATAGTTTTTCTTAGAACCATTCCTGCGACTCATATACCATAGTCTTGGCTGGAGTTAAGGCTAATTCTGTCACGTGAACCAAACCAAATGTGTCCAGGATGTATTTGTGCTGTTCATAGCTATTAACTGGCGTAGCTTGTTACTGCGGCATACGTTGCGTCTGGTCTCCATTGCATTGTTGTGACAGTTGACACAAGTTTTAGTGGATGGTATTTCGGAGATACATTTCTGAAAGCCTGCTGTGTGTGCCTCGTGAATGGTTTGCGATTTGTGTGTGCATTTGCATAGCCTCAGTTGACTGTGTGTTTGTGAATTCTAATCATTTCAAAAGCATGAGTTTGCATCATAACTGCCTGGCTAGTTTATTCATTCGCTGACTCGGAATGTGTTTTCTACTGAGCAGAGCACACTGCAGAGTCGTTGGCGTCATAATCAGTTGCTCAGTGGTTTGTTTTTGTGGTGTGCTGGCGTCGTCACTGTATACCACTGTGCGGTAATAGTTAGCTGATGCTGCCACCGCTTCTCATTGTAACATAATAATAATTCTTATTTCTGTAGCCAGTTCGGCAATGTCAGTAGCTTTGCTTGTAGCGTTGGTGTTGTAGCTGCTAGATATGATAGTGACAGTTCTTCATTGGCTCAATGCAGTCCTTGTGCTGCACCTAATTACTGAAATTTTGAAGCACCAATTCAATGTTAGTCACTTTTTATAAGCCAGATTGAAAGTGAATGCAACGGGCAAACTCTGGCATTTTTACTAATATTTCTTATCTGCAGTGACAGAGTTAGCTTCATGAACAAGTTTCCCAAGTTTTTTTTTGGATTTTTTAACTTTTACGTACATGTTGAATAAGTGCTTTGGCTCTGTGTGTAAGATGCTTGGTTTTAAGTGTAGATCAGACATTTATTTTCTTTGCTCTTTTTATGTCACACTCTAGGCTGTCAACAAAATGACCTATATTGCGTCAGGCGGGACATTAAACCCTACTTGCTCGCTCACTATGTCACACACTAGATTGTGTACGTTGAATCATACTTTCGTGGAATCAGATTTCTTTAGATTTTGATCAGAATTTAATATGTTCCGTTAGAAACTAATCATTGTCTGTATGATGACTTTGGTGGCGTGTGATATCATGGCACAAACTATCACTGCTATTATGTTCATGTACTTAAACTATCTTGGTGAGGTGTCAGTATACATATATTACTGAATTGTTTTGTTGCTCTTTTCAGCTGTTAGCCATTTAATTCAGTACTGGGTATCGGCAGTTGCTGCCGTTGTTGTCAGTTACAGCTTTTGAGTTATTTCTGAGAACGTCGTTATGTAGAAGCTGTTAAACGGTGCTCATATGAAATATGTTGTAGCTGGCATACTGAGAACCTGAATCAAACTTCGGTTTTATCAGACTGTCTTGGTTTTTTTCAATTTGCTATTGCTGTTCACTTTACTTTCTTCATTATCAGCAGTCATTGTCAGTTAACATTAACAAGTATTTTAACTTTGCTTTTAATACATATATTAACTGCTTTTAACTAATTTTGACCACTTACGGCACTGAATGGCCTATTTTGTGCTGATGTGCCGTTAAGAAACTACTCACTCACTCAGTCATTGTCATTAATAATGTTATAGCTTCATAGTAGTCACACTGCACCTGTAATCTCTGTTAATTTCAGTGCTTTTTTCGATGACATCCCACTGTGTCATGAGATTGATGATTGTCTGGAGGATAACGGAAGATTATTAGAACTACCATTATGTTAATTACATATTTTTGTGTAGGATGGGAGTTCTTACAATTTTAGATTTAGCTCGTTTTTTTGTATTTTATTAACTTTCTGTTTCTTTATTGTCAAGGTTAAATTTACCATTCCATTACTATGTGTTTGTGTGCATTTTGTCTGGAAAGGCCGTTCCAAAATGACCTATATTCTGTCGGGTGGGACGTTAAACCCTACTCACTCACTCACCTCCACAGATGTGCCGAATTGCTTTAATGCTTGTGATTGAGGATCAGGAAGGACATTTGGCTCGTAAAATTTCCCATACAACCCCTTCCGTAGACATACGTTGGACTACAGGTGGAATTGGTTAATTTGGGTTTAATGGAAAATGTTGTTTGCATGTGTCTGTGTGTGATACGGAGCAGAGTGAATCTTTGCTATTGTTTCATTATTGAATTAACTAGCATCTGAATTATCGTTGATTGTGTTTGCTCATTGGCTGTTGATGTAGACTTCTTTGTTTTGTTTTGGAGCATATTACTGCAGTCATAATAGCTTTCGATGATACCAGGATCAAAACTGTAGATACTTGCATTGTAGATCTGTGACCGGACTGAGTCGTTGACTTGCTGCTTGCTTATCAGCGCTGTAGTCAGTCGTAACAGCTCATCGGTGTCTAATATATCTCGCTCATTGTTGTAATACCGTTCCACTGCAGAAGCTTTGTTGACCGTCAGATTTAGACATAAGTTCCCTTCCAAAGTTTTGCTTATGGTATAGAAGCTATGTGGCTGAGTGGTCTCCTGTGCTATGTCTGACACATACAGTTGTACTGATCGCATAGGGGAGCCGAAAGTGACTAGAATAGGTTAGAAGTACACTGTGAGGCATAAAAACACACCAAAATTTATCGATCATAACTTGATGGCGGATTATCAAATTTTAATAATTTTTGGTACAACTATTCTTCATACAACTTGCCATCAAACGATTATTCAAGTTTCCACTTCACCCAACATATGCTTCTACACTACCTGGGGAAATCAAAACATGAAGTCGGCATTAAAATGAACAACAAATGCCAAAAACCATCCGTGACATTACTCATAGTAACTTAGAGAAGAATGACAAGATTTTAATAGTTTTTGGTATAAACATTTCTAACATAACTGGCCATCAAATGGCCGTTCAAATTCCCAACTCACCTAACATCTGTTGCTGCATTACGTGGGGAAACAAAACAAATGCAAAATGAGGTTTAAAAAAGCAAGAAAAACAGCATTAAATTTAATCATTCCAGATACGTAGCCCTTAACAGCCTTGATCACAATCCATTCGACAGTATTTGCAGTGTTATGTAGCAGCGAGTTTATGGGACTCTGTTTAGGAATATCAATGAACTCAAGAAGCGACTGGTTGAAGTCTGAAGCAGAACATTATCAACACTGCTATCAACGCATAGAGAATGCATTTCCCCGCCTGTGCTTACACAGATGGCCTATATTTCGAATATTTACTGTCAGCAGTTGCACAACTGTACAATTGGATGAACTGTCAACCAAAGTGCTAGAAATTTAGATAAAAAGTGCCAAATATGCGTTATTTGAATCAAATAATGATAATGAAAAAATGTAATACTTTGCTTTTTTGTTATCCCCAGGTAGTGCAGAAATAGACTTTCGGTGAGGCGAGAACATAAATGGTCATTTGATGGCCAGTTGTGTCGGGAATATTCATACCAAAAGTTATTAAAATCTGATCATCCGTCTTCAAGTTAACGATCGATAAATTTTGGTGTGTTTTTTATGTCTCACAGTGTATGTGTATATGCTTGCAACGGAGTCCAGCAACTAGAATTTCTTGCACCGGCGCCACAAGGTCTCTATACAAGGCACTGGTAGTGAATCTGGCAGACTGTTGATATTGATATTTTAAAAAAAATTTTAGCTATAATTTGCTACGTAATTTAGTCATCATCGTGAGCATGCTGCGGACTGGAACGTAGCCATTTCTGCAAGTTGATTCCATCGTACTCGATCTTGTGGCAACACCTCAATTTTGGGCATGTTGCTGAGTTCAGTCCGTGGTTGAACGGCTGAAGCTAGGACGTCTGGATGTGTTACCTAGTAGTCCTTGCCCCTTGGGCTGAAGCTAGGCTTCCAGAGTCCGTAGCCAGGTGCGGCGTGGGCGTCCTGGGCGGCGTCTCCAGTCTTTGGGGAGCCGACCAACGGGTCGACGTATCTAGGGCTTTGAATAAATCACGCGAGTTACCTATCCTTGCCACGTAACCAAAGAAACGCATCTGTCTTGCTTGGATGAGCGGCAGCAGCTGCGGTGGAGAGACGCCTCAGAGTCGTACATAATTTACATTTAATTAATAAGAATTAACTAACTGGGAGTTGTTAACACGAATAGCGTCACTGCCTCTTAGTATCTTGGGATTGTTTTTCCCAGTTTATTTGATGCATAGTCATTAGCAGTTGGCATACAGGATCACCACACGCTGCGGCCCTAACATGAAATTGTCTAAATCTGACCTCGATTTGACGGTTGCAGGACATGCTGTATTGACATCTGTCTGTATGACACTGAGATGTGTTGTATCTAATAATCTGATGGCGTGCAGTTGAGTCGGAAAAGTGCTGATGTTGTGTCGTTGAACTTTCTAATATTGCATAATACATACCACTGCACGTTGTGTCTTATTTTGGCCTGTAACTGAGGTAAGATTTTGGCCTACAATATAAGTAGACCTTCAGGAATAAATGCATCTTCTGAGTTCTGAATCTTCTTATAGTCTGTCAGTCATTCCAGGGTGACCACCAATAGGGAAATCAGGGAAGTGTCGAGGAAAAAATCTGGTCAGGGAAAATTGTCCAAAAACTTTCCTAAAATTGCATCAACAGGTTTTTTGTATCACCCAAACTCTCCGACAATTATTTTACGCTGTTTATTGCTAAATGTTGCTTACTTATGTTATAGTTTTTAATATTTGTATCTGTGTTACATTTTAATTTATAGCACTTATTTATAGTACTTTCAAAATGGTCAGGAGTGCTGCGAATTGTCAGGGAAATTCATAGTGTCTGGAAAGTGGTCACCGTGTCAGTCAAATTACTTTAAACATGAGTAGTGGTAACTACCAGCAGGCTACAGACATTTGCAACTGCCATATCTTATGCCTCCATTGCCGACCCTTTCTCCCCCTCCCAAGCAGGGGTACTAAATTGACCCCTCATTTTCATTTGCTGGCCTTTGGACACCGGCGTACGGTCGGCCTTCCCTGGTAAAAGCTGGGCTTTTTGTTTTTCTTATGTGCGAGCGGCTATGCGTCGACGATGGGCTATGAACAACGTCAAGAGTCAATGTTGATATATTAGTCGACTTTACAGTAACAGCAACAGCGGGTTGATTGTTTGACCGTCTGTCGGTATTTACGCCACGTTACGTTAGGCGCAGCCATCTCTGAATTCGGCTAACCCGGGTCTGTACGGTCACGAATTTAAACGAGCAACTTAACTGTCGTGACTGTCGCTTACAGCCACGACAGGAATGACCCCATAAGTAATATCCTGTTAACACGATGAAGCAAACTTAGAGCACACGTCGTGCACGTGTATTTTGAATACGTTTGTTTCATGTTTGGTTCATGTATGCTTTCTCGTGTAAACGGGATATAAGCCATCGAATTTTTGCCCAGTTGCCTCAAGCACTGACAAATTTTCACAATTCTCCCGTGATTCATTAGAGTGGAGAAAAAGCGACCGTTTTTCGTTATCCGTGATACTGGACAAAATGACAGAAAACAAGAAGCCCAGCTGTCGTTAGGGTGTGCCGACCGTACCGTCTATGTCCGGAGGCCAGCGTTCGACTTCCGGTCACAGAAAGAAAGCGATTTTCCAGACATGACTACAGTTTCATGTACGCATGTATCCAATGACTTCATTAGCATTGTGACTTCATGCTGATGTGCAGAGACCACCCGTTGTTTGCTAGCCTGGCTGAGCAGTTGAATCGCGTTGGCGTCGTAGGTGTGAAAAAACAAAATGACAGCAAATAGCGGCAGTGAAAATTTCATACAGTGTCAGCATGTGAAGGAAAGACATCATATATATCACTGTCGTCCTGAGGATAAGTTACGCCACCAGAACTCTATGGCCAGTGGCTTTTATCCCCTCCTCCCCCCCCCAAAAAAATGGAATCAAAATCGGTCACAACTTTCCCCCTGTTTTAGGCTGAGGTTCCCCCAATTTTTGACTCAAGTTTTCCCCTCCATTTTGAGCTTTCTTCCTATCTAGGGAGAAAGTTTTGTTAAGGGTGTAGTTTGCCCAGTGAAAAATGGGGGAAATAAAAAATAGGGGGAGTTTTTTTTGTTAAAGGTGCAGATTGAAAAATAGGGGGGATTAAAAGAAATATGGGGAAAGTTTTGATCTGCAACCTTATCAAAACTTCCCACCCTATTTTCCACTGGGCGTAAGCTGCGCCCACCAGGTATAGGGATAGAAGCCACTGTTTACGGCTTCTGACGAGTAAGCCGAGGATCTTCGAGTGCTCTGCGCAGGTTCAGCAGCGTCCGTCGTCTCATAAACCACACGGCGGATTTTGTGCATCTGGCGGTTACGGCCAGTGGCGACGCTAGACGTTAAAATTCGGGGAGGGGTAGGACAGGGCGCCGAATACGCCCAGATCGAGACGTCAGTGGGAATGGGAAGGGGTAATGGTGGGCTGTCCGCCTTCCCAGCCGACAACAGGGAGTCTCAGAAGTGTCGTGAGTTCCGACAGCTGGGTCCGCGGGACGAAGCCCTGCAGGCGAAATCGAATTTGACGCATTTTAAACGTCATAGAGCGCATGTGGTGGCTCGAATATTCTGGCGTTTTCGCTAGGTGTTGAGCTAATGGTAGGCTGCAGTGCACGTGACGTATGCACATGGCTGCACCGTCCCGTGAACCGTTGTAACAAACGGGACTGCTTATATACCCTCGATCAGATCTCCGATAAATATTTTTTTCTTTTTTTCGGATGTAGTGGCTGACCGATATTACAAGCCAATCAAAATTTCGGAATTTTAGGCCTTTTGCCGACTAAATTTCGTGAAAATGCAGCTGCACCGTGAAAAAGCGCGGGAGGAGGGGCTTGGCCAACATTTGGAGGCGGTGAGCGTTAGTCCCCATGGCTGCAGCGCTGCCACTGGTTACGGCACTCGACGCACCTGCGGTCGTATAGCTGTCACGAAACTAATTTGGAAGAGAAGCAGGCATCGCACGTGCCTTTGTCGCCGAGCAAAATAATTCGGAAGCCTACAAGCCGTATGGCGGCGACGCGTGAGCTGGGAAGATATAGAGGCCACATGGCTGGCGCGTCACAAGTGCTTGCCGTACGTCACAGACAGGACTATGCAGTTATTACATGGCTTCTGTGCACTAGATGGACGTTATGCACAGACAGGACTATCCATCTAGTGCACAGAAGCCATGTAATAACTGCAATCCTGTGAAGTGTGACGTTATGCATCGACGTTAGCTGAGCTCTCCGCGGTGGCGGCGAAACTGCAAGAGTTGGGGGACTAAGATCAAGACCATGCCCTCACTTTTTCAAAGTATCCATTATGCAGCCTCACTTTTTTACCCAAGATTACCTTCAGTTCCGATCTCTTGATTGACGGACGGGTTGGATTTAATTAGCGAAGTTAGAAGAACAAGAAATTTGAGCTAATGCTCACGAGATGTGCGAAATCCTATAGCAGTTCCGGTTCAATAGTTTAGCTGAAAATTTGGGTGTTCACGCTAAGTTAATATACAAATACCAAATTCTCTATCTGGATCAACGGATCGCATAACGATAGTTCCGTCGTGGCGCCATCTTGTGGATGATATAGACTTGTGTCGTAGCCCGAAAGCGCCAAAAAATCCATAAACCCCTTATTTTAACGTTCAAGGTCATTCAAGGTCATTGAATACGGCGCCAATCGAGAGGCAGTATACGACTTCCCATTAATGATTAATAGTAGCCTAGGCCCTATTTCGCACCGTTACTGAGACACAGCGACTTATTGGCCAAAAATCGCGAATTTTGCACATCCTCCTATCATTTAGCGCCCTCGTTCGGGGTGACCCCCTTCGAATTTATGGAAAAGCTTTACGGTTCCTGAAACTAGTGTCTTTCAGGCAGCCGACAGTGAAGATTTGGTGATCCTATCTTCCACCGTTTTTGACTGATCCACCCGTGTGACGGACAGACGGACGGACAGACAGGCAGACAGACAGACAGAATTGCGATGGCTAAGACGCGCTGAAAGCAATAGCTGCTTTCGCGCGTAAAAATGACGTCACTGCTCGTGTCTGAAACAGTTTGCCTAAACATGACATGTAGTCACATCCACACCTTCCGATCACATCTCAAAACTCATAAGCCCATCTATATACTATTTCATACCCTAGAAGCCTATCCCTTTGCCTGCGCAGTAACGCTTATTGCTACGGACACTATGATCGTTTTTGTTTACTTACTTACTTACCCAAAACACGACATAGCGAAATATCAAAATCGAAAACCTAGTTTGCAGTGCAAAATTGTTTGCAAGATTCAGAATAATCTGTCAATAACGACATCGCTGCGAGTGTTGCTATTTTGAATTCCACGTCCTTTCGTCGATCCCCACGGTAATAACATCTCTGACGTAAGCCAGTGAATAAAATTGTCGACGCCTGTACACCGTAGATACGAAGTAAAGAAGTTCACGCTCTAGCCTACACGGTTTGATCCAGCAAGGTTATAGTCGTCGTACTAGCGTTGATCCCAGGGAATGGTTGATCCCCTTGGCCGTCACGTCACGTGGCAGCGGAGATGCTCAGCTGTACACGTACGCTATCGACGACGAAGAAGAAGACGTATTTAGTTTGACTGATCGACGGCATCCATCGTGTGGAGACCAGGATTTTGTCCACGACGGCGCAGCGCACCATCTCCCCCATCTCCATCTCTCCCATACGCCAGCGAGCGCTATCACTGTCTTCCACAAATCTGTCCCGCCGTATATAAAATTTCGATAGCCTATAGGTCCTACCCGCGGCGCACGATCGCCATTTTAACAAGAAAAGCCCTGCTAACGCAAACGGGAACTCGCAACAGTAGCGGTGTATGTTTGAAAGCTCAGTAAAACAAACTCTAAGTCACTCGACAGAGGGCGCCAGACGACCCGCGGTTATAATGTTTATAGTGTTTTACTCGTATTCACCAGAGGGCGTGACGTGTCTCTGTCAGCCAACGCCGTATCGACTGGATATCGCAAATTTTCTCTACCCCTTCTCATTTAGCGCCTTCGTTCGGGGTGACTCCTCTCGAATTTATGGAAAAGCTTTACGGTTCCTGAAACTAGAGTCTTCCAGGAAGCCGACGGTGAAGATTTGGTGATCCTAGCTTGCACCGTTCTTGACTGATCCACCCGTGTGACGGACGGACGGACGGACGGATAGAATTGCGATGGCTAAGACGCGCTCCAACAGTGGCTGCTATTGTGCGTAAAAACTGCAACTGTTTTCCAATTTTCATATGCTGGACGGCAAGTGTGCAGAAGTGTATTTTGTGGTTTGATGGCGTTAAGCGCCATAGTGTACAAAGCATCGGATTTTCAGTCGAGCGATTGTGGGTTCGAATGCCGTTAATTTCGCTGTCACAAACACCGCAGCGACGCTAAAAAAGTTGCTCTTACACACGTGTTTTTGCAAATAGCATAATTTCCTGAAAAAGCAGTAGGCGGTCATGTTAACAAGTTTATAACTTCGTCGTTTTTCAACAGAATTACATCTTACTTGGCAGTTGAATGTGGAAGATTTTATTAAATAAAGATGTAAAATTTCAAATTAAAATTCCAAACGGTCGCTGAGAAAACAGCGGAAAACTTTTGGGGGGCTACTTTTGGCCGCACCCTGTATGTTGCTATTCGTCAAGACCCAGAAACGCAGATAGCCGCAACAGAGCCACGAAAACGTGATACAGAATGACTTTGATTTAATCTACCTTTTATTTCTTATTGCATTGCATTCTCGAAGTAGTTGTGAAAAGATTCTATACTGACGTGGTTGAAACAGTAAAAAATCTGAATCTACACAGCTGCCGGGTATATGGGGGACTAAAAGACTATCTGAAGTCGACGCAACGTAACCAGAAATTACGTTGCTGTAGCAGCGTCAGGCGTGTGCTGCGTATATCTGGTGACCGATGGGCAGACTGTCTGGTCGGACCCCAGTGGCCGGGGAGTTAGTAGTCTGGACTTGGTTGCAATGAGAATTGACAGGGAGAGGACAGAGTCGGATGGGCGGACCGGCTCGCAAACGAGGCTAATCTGTCAGGTCGGTGACGTGCAATTAGACCGTTCGTTGTGAATCAGACGCAGTGAACGACGACGCCACGAGGACGACCACGACCAAGTCGTTGCCTTGCCGAGTCTTAACCCTAACCGGCAAATTGATGACGGTCGCCGGTCGGTCGGTTGGTCGGTCGGTCGCCGGCGCGGCGCCTCGGGTGTGGTGTGGTATGCGGGCGCGTTACAGCAGCGACGACGACGACGTAAGCCTATCTATAGAGGGTAAGCTGAAAAGAAATTTCCAACTCAAAAATTACGATATCTCGGAAATGTCCAAATATTTTTGTATTAAATCTTGCTCATTTGTTCAACAAAGGCGCGCTGATTTGTGCTGCATATGCTTGGCATACGTTGAATTGACGAAAACCCACCAAAAAGTTGATACAAATTTTTCTGAAAAGGATTGCAACATTAGCACGGTAAAAACATACTGCTCATCATTTTTTTTGTTAGCTAGTTAAGCAGTAGGGTTTTTAGCGTTGGAAATTCCTGTAAGTACGATACATTACGCCGTGTTGACCAGCGAAAATCGATTACTGACTTTGATGCTGCACCACTTCGCCAAATATCTACGAAATCACAGCCAAATTAAACAGGTTTACGAAGTATTGTGTGCTAAGAAAGCGAGGACAATTTGGAGTAAAAGTGTTCATGCATTACACAGATATCGTGATTTTCGCGTTGGGTAATTTTAATTTGGTTCACCCTGTATAGAGTAACGCAGTAGAACGCAGTCGGTTAGGTCAGCGTCAGCAGCAGATAGTAAATGCCCAGGCCCGTTGAGAGAAAGGGAGTTAAGAGGGCAAGTTACCCCGGGCTCCGCGACGTTTGGGGGCCCCGCCGTCGCTCAAAAATATAAAGTACACCAAAATGCGCCGTTTTAAAAATAAAAATTCATTTTTCCCCAGAGGGGTTCCACGAGAATGTTTTCCTGGGCCCCGCTGTGGCTCTCGGCGTCCCTGTAAACGACCCACGACCGGCCGGTCGGTGTAGCGTCTGCAGCGGCACGAGATAGCGCGCTTAATCTGCAAGGTGACAGTCCGTCCGCCTGCCCGGATGCACGCGATGCTATAGTTACTGTCGAGGCCTGCGGCGTCCAGGCCTAGGATGTTGCTCGGTCGCAGTCACTGACGCGTTCAGTTCGTGCGCTGCTGCTTGCTTCTGCTTCTGCTGCTGCTGCTGCTGCGAAACGCGACAATAATAGGCATAACCGATTGTGCGTCAGTCAACTGGCTGTTTTCACGGTCCAGCTACGTCCGTCTGTGGGCGAGTGTATCTCTGTCGCGGCGGATCGATGAAGCGCAGAAATTTCCGGCTAATCCAACCTGAAAGCTTGTTACCGCTGGTATTATGCACAGTTGCTGAAAGTGTTATAGGGCCTACACAATATCATGACAGCACAAGTCTTCTACTTGTGGACTTGCTGGTTGATACGTATGGCGCTCATCGTTGCGTGTTTGCGTCATATCGCAGGTGAGACTGTCGCATTTTTAAACCTATACATTTTTGGAATCTGCACAGCATATGAAATCACACCGGAAACCCAGCTGTCGCTAGAATGGCCGATCGCACTGTCTAGAAATTTGCTATCGCTATTGCTGTGTGATGGGGAAGGAAGGGTCGGCAGTGAAGGGATTAGATAAGGCATTGGTAGATGTCTGTAGCGTGCTTACTGTAACAGTAAACATTCCGCTGGTATAGTTTGGCCGACAAAATGCGCCATGTAAATTTTGGGGTTGAGAGAGGCACCCCTATTATGCGGAAGCAGGTAGAAGGTCGACGATAGTACAGTTGGATGAGGCGTTGGCTGTCAATAGTAGGCCTAACCTGCCGCTAACTAAAGCGGTTTGGCCGCAATTCACAACGCAAATATTTGGGGTGCATTTAGTGCCTCCGTGTGGGAAAGTGAGGAATTGAAGGGGGTCTGGCTTGGTACCACGGGTAGTCGTCGAGCAACGTCATTTGCTTGACCAGACAGCTTTCCGGTAAGACGTACCGTTTAACCACAATACATACTATACGTAACTACAGACAGACGAACGGACGGACATAAGATGTGCCACAGGCACGACCGCTAGTACGGTCGGCCAAAAATAAAAGTTTCCATTTCCTAAAAAGTTTTTATGTACCCCGCTTTTACCATTAAAATTTGAAAGTGCGCATTATGGCTTTTTAGATATATTAACATCGACGACCTTGAATGACCTTCAACCCGAAAAATAGGGGGTACTGAATTTTGCGCGATTTTAGGCTGCGGCGTACATCTCAAGAGTGAACTGCGCCGAAATGGCTGGAGATAGTCTAGACTAAGAGAACTTGTGTATGAAATTTTTAGAATTAAACGTAGATTTTGGCAGTTTGGCAAAGGTTAAAAAAATTTCCGTCCGGGGGTGTCAAATTTGGGTACTATTTGGTACTTTGATAATTTCGGTACTATGAATTCTGCTACTATCCACTAATTTAGTTTGACAACGGTTGCAAATAAATACATACTTGTTGTTTTTCGTATCACTGCTAACAAGCTTTTCTGTTGTACTAACACTGATGACCTTAATCGACCTTGAAATTTGAAAAGGGGGATTTTAGTGATTTTTTTCGCGATTTCAGGCTGCGTCGCATATTTCAGCAGTAGATTGCGCCGAAATTACTGGGGATAGACCAGGACAACCTGCACATGAGATTTTCTGCATAACACTTAGATGTTAACCGTGTGATTTTTGACTTCTTATGTTCAAAATGTTGTCATACGTACAGCAGCGATGCTGTCGCGCGTCACGTGCGCTTTGCTCAGATTACTTGTTGTACTTTTAGATCCAGTATTCGTCTGTACGCCCAGGTTACGTTTATAGTCCATTTGTTCGCGTTATTTCCGCCGAGGCGTAAGGGAGTCGATAGCAAGCTATTGCCACGGCTGTAAATGACTTAACGTTTTCTCGGCGACTTACGGCATAAGCCTTCGGATAGGTCCAGAGGTCCGGAGGTCTTTAACCTACTGCAACGGACGGAGACGTAACTCATGCGGGCTCATACGATACTGTACAATGCCGATATGGGCCTAATAATCCTGGCTTCTCGCCGACAAAAAGCTCATGATACTGGTTGAAAAATCGTTGTCGGTGAAGCAAACCGTGTAGATGTTTTACCAGTTTGGAACACATCAGAATGTGTGCCCGAATGTTTGCAGCACACTCTGCAGTGAGCATTCAACACTCCATATTGTAAACCATTTCATAATGCATGTTTCTTACGTATACCTACAATAAGGGAATCGGGTAAATTGAATGAGAACAATCTAATCTAGTCCCATTCTCGCCCAGAGCGAAAACTTTTGCGTATTTTTTGTTATTTAGATGACACTGACTCCGCGGATGGAGATTAATCTCTGATCCAGGTTCGCCAAACGTCGTCGTCGTTTCAGTTTGGAACCGAAAGTCAGACTCGAGACGATTTGTAATTCTGCGGACGAGATGAGCGAGGAACTGAATGAAGACTGAATCCGGGCAATCAGTGACGCCTGAATGCAAGTTGCCTCCTTTTTAACGTCCTCCTCTTGCTCTCCTCTCCTCTCCGGCTGTAGACCTACCTGTTGACCCTCACCCCGTCCCATCTCCGTCCCGTCTCTTTGCTGAAGCCACCACCCTTTACGACTCTTTATTGATCCGTTCCCTTCGCCAGCTATCGATCAGTTTGCCCGGCGTCTGATTGCAGATGGAATCATTCTTGACTAAACTGCGTTCATTCAGCTGTACTGGCGAGATGAACTTCTCGCGCTGATTGGCAGGCCTGACGAAAAGCGATCAGAAGCGTAGGTTGTCCGCATGCACTCATGAAATGAAACAAAATCAAACTAGAAATTTGAAGCGAAGCCTAACGTGAGTCTGCCCGGCGCCCTAAGTTCGATTGGGGGACAGTTTAGGGGGTTTACATTTTTTTCGTAGCAAAGTCACGTGGCCCGAACTCCAACGCATTAGCATACGCAGAACGCGCAGTGTCGACTTAGGGTAGGTAGACATTAGCCAACTAAACGTTGTCGTTAGTGGACCAAAGTTCGCAAAATTTTTTTCATTCAACGCGGGAGGGATGGTTGTTGATAACGCCGTTTACCTCTTGTCGATATCTCCATCCGTTCCAGAGATATTTGCGCTCAAAGTTGAAAGTTGTCCTAAATCGCGCCGAATTTTGGACGTTTTTCGTTATCCCAAATTTTAAGGGGGCGGTGCCTCCCCCCCAAAAAAAATTGTACGCACGTCATCAGCCCCACTTAGTGGCAAAGTTTAGTTAGGCTGCTCCATTTGGCTTTAAAGTTATAGTGGCTAATTCGTTACAATTAAGGCCAATTTTGGACCTCCTTTAAAAAAATTGTAAGGGGGACCCAGGTCCCCGTAGGAGAGAGCGCTAGCAAGACTTGATAATTCTATGGCGCGTGTAAAAATTTTGGGGCGCAGCACCCTCTAGGGGCCAAAATATGGTATTTCGAAAAATTCGATTTGTGTGGGAACGATTTCACCGCATAATCTCCGTGATTAGTGGACCAATGTTCACCCACCTTTCATCACCCAACGCAGGAGAAATCGTGGTGCAAACCCCCTAATCCGATTTTGAATGTCTTCATCCGTTTCGGAGATATTTGCCGCCGAACTTCAAAGTTGTCCGAAATCGGGCCAAATTTTGCATGTTTTTGGTCCCTAAAATTTTTTTGGGGAGAGTCCCCAAAATTTTGGACCGGCATTATAAACTTTGGCCTACTACTGACCACCATTCAAAATTTCGCGCCCATCGGCCGACGCCTCTCGGCGATCCTATGATTGAAATAAAAAAAAATTCAACATCTGCGGTAAAACTTAAGTCCTCCCGAAAACTATCGTTTCCGGGCGGACAAAAAATATTTTAAATTGTAACCAATCTATTCAAATATATACTGAGTGCATGCACATTATCCACCGATACCGAAAACCCTAACGAGAGCCATTCGATCTGCCGAGCCAAAGACCGAGGTATCGAACCAAATATAAAGTGGACCTGATAAGCCACTGCCAAAATAGTACATTAAAAATTTTTCATCGTCACCGCAGGAAGTAGCGCCAACGGCCGCCGTCACGTGACGTCAATGGCCACGTGACCGTTGGACTCGCCATGTGGGGTTCTTTTTAGGTGGTCTGTTAGTGTGTTGTGGCCATGCTCCTATCTTGCGCGATTATGGACATATGGAGCCTTGACCTTTTGGTGGGACGTGACGTCATCAGTCACAGGGTCATTTGATCCGTCGTCCCTGAATACGCTGAATATGCTGGAAGTCTGAAGTGGATCGGACGATGGGTTGCTGAGATATGGTCATTTAAAGTTCTTCCAGGAAGGCTCTTCTAGGATCGGAGGTTGGTCGGTATAGGTGGGTCGTCAATATTCATTACACTGACGTGAACGTTAGGAACGTATAGCGTGCGCGATGCAATAAAAAGAGAGAAAAAACATTGCCTTACTTCGTCTTGTTTTTATTTCAGACGTGCGCGCACGTGAAACGAAAATAGACCAGATCGTCTAAAAAACACCGTACGTCATTCTGGCTGTTGACTGTTATTACTGAACGCGACTGAAAGAGGCTAAAACTGTTTTGGCATTTGCATGGCGTATTTATTCGCGAAAAGAAAAAAATATGTTAATGAGATTGAAACGCCTCTAAAAAGATTCAAATTTTTTGTGCTTTTTGTTCTATTTCACATGTGCAGCTAGCCTTAAAGAATATTGCATTTCAAGGTTTAAAACCAGAATTGTGTTCGGGCTAGGAAATAGCATCACACAATTTAGTGCTGTAAATGCTGTTAGACTTAATCGCCAAAGGCATAGCGTACGTCACTGGTCGTTAACATCATTCTGCAGTCTGCCAGTCAGCGGAGTTAGTCGTGCCGCGCTATCGACTGAACATTTTCGGTCGTCGACGTTTTGCTGCTGCGACTGCGAGTGCGGACCCGTCGACTTGGAATTCGCTGACCCAGAACTGAGTCTCAACACTTTTAAACGTCAGCGGAAAACATACTTTTTTGTGAAATATTGACAACGAAATGTAGGTCCTACTGAGCGCTATATTGTTTTAGAGTATGCGCTGTGTAAACGACACTTTATTCATTTATCTGCTTACTTATATATTTAATTACAGCCGTGCATATTGTGGTGTTCAGTGTCGTCGGAAGACTGTAGTCGGTACGTGGACAGCGGCCAGCACCAGTCCGGTACGTTCAGCTCACCCAACTATCCACACGACTATCCGTCGGACGTCGTCTGTCAGTACACGTTTCAAGCGCACGCAAGACAGCGCGTCCAGATCACGTTCACTGACTTCCTACTGCGACATCACGCCCACCGCCGCTACGACGACTCGCGCAGGTTAATAACCAATAGAACACGGACCGAAGTAATTTCACAAAAGGCGGAATCGCTGTGGCAAGTCCAGGTGGCAGCATAGGACTGCCGGTTTGGCTGCAATCTGCAGCCATGTTTTGCGTGTTTTGGCTGGGGTTTAACTCTCTGATTTCTTTTTCTGTCTATGCGTTTACATTAAACGAATATTGTATTGTGTTGCATTCCCCTTGGCAGTCAGAAATCCCATGTAACACAATATTTCATTGGGCCCCACAAATACACCTCTAAAATGGCATCGAAATCCATCTAACGGTTTAAGCAGGACGCACGAATGTGACGGACGGACAGACAGACAGACCACGCTACGGAGAAATGTGTAGGTATAGGCCGGAGGCGGAATCATTTGAGCTGCAAGATCCATTCCGCCTAATAATAGCATTATTCGGTGCTTCATTAGAATTGTACACAAACCGCGCAAACCGCATGACGTCGACACTCCTCACCTTCCCGTCAGAAACTCTTCGAGTCTCTGCAAAATGCAAATCCCGCGATTTGCCATGGCCGCTGCCGAATGCATGGGCCACTGTTTGCTTCTGCTAACTTAGTCGCGAGATCAAACGTGAGCCAGAGCCAATAATCTGATTCTGTGTGACGATTCAGTTCTCGTGCGGCCGTCCAGTAGGCCGCATTACGCGTCTTGCCCATCCACTCATCCGTCCGTCCCGTATGGACTTCTATAACTACAGAGCAAACAAGCTTAGAAAAAACAAAATTTTGGCTTAGCCCACAGCTGATTATCTGTTATATAGGACTTCCAATTACAACCCACCCGCTCTCTTAATTAGCATGCTAATTACCATAGCTCGTCGAGCTAGCTGGATGAATGCTAGCAAACATCGAGCAAACGTCGAGCAGACGTCGAGCAATTAGCACGTGTATTTTGAGTACATTTGCTCGACGTTTGCTCGATCGTGTAAACGGGGTATAAAGCTGCCGTGTGTGTAAGCCTGTGTGTGCGTTCGTGCAGTTGTGACGAGGTTGACACGCTGAGTGCGAGCGTCACGTCTTCGGACGGTGTACGCAGCGACATAGGCATCTACTGCGCCGACGATCAGCCGCCCATGTTGATGAGTGGAGCGCCCGGCGGCACTTTGTACATCACTCTGAGGTCCCGCATCCCCGCGTCAGAATCAGCAGCAGCAGCAGCAGCGAGGCATGGCTTCAGCGCCAACTTTAGCTTTGTCACCGGTACGTATAATTGCACAAACTGTGCTACCGTAAAGGCGCATACAAAGCGACTGAAATGAACTAAACTGGACTAAAATGAAATTTCACTTACGTTCAGCTACGTTTACAGAGGGTGGGGGCGGCTACTTTCTTTAAAATGTGACGGTTGCGACGTTTGAGGTTCGTCCGTTTTAGGCCCTGCAATTTTTGGCGCTCCCGTTTAAAAACAACCCACAGCGAACGAACTGGCGATTTAATTTATTTTAGTTTAGTTCGTTTACTCTTCATGCGCCTTCAGACTATAGTGAGCGTTCTTTTTCTTAATGCGCAAATGACAATGTCAATATGTTAGTGCTCTTTTGTAGTAAAGTTTTAAAACCACCTAATTAACAGTGCTTTTAACTTTCTCGACTATGGAAAAACAACTCGTCTGAAAACTTGGTGATTACCCGTAGTTAAACTTTTTGTACTGCCTTTAAAGACTATCTTCGTTGGGAATTCAAACGCATTTAAATGTGTTATTTGTTTATAATGATTCACAGACTTTGGCATCAAAGCCGGCAGTCAAGATCAGACCATGGGTGAGTTTCTGATCGGTTTGTGCGTATCCGCTTATGTTTTATTGAGCGCAAAATTTTTACATAACGTAACCGCTAAGGTAAACGTTTTTGAAAATGTTGCATCGCGCAACATCATCGCTTATGTTAAAGATATCAACTTTTGCAATCGTATATAATGTTGTTTTTACATTCGCTTAATAGCCTTGATTTGAACAAGTATTTTAACTTTGTTTTTAATTCATATATTAAATGCTTTTAATTTATTTTAACCACGTATGGCACTGAATTGCCTATTTTGTGCTGATGTGCCGTGAAGAAACTACTCACTCACTCACTCACCCTATAACCGCTGTTTTTTTAAATGTTGTAAATCTGGAAACATTGCTCAGATGTTTAATGAAGTAAACACACCGGCGCTTTAAAATCGTGACTTTTTAAGGCGACTAATTACTGCTACGAAATATGATCACGGGTTAACTGTGTGTTGTTTGGTTGAAACAAGACTGCGCGTTCACGTTCAGTAACAAGGAAACGTCGAACGGCACGTTTACATCGCCCAACTTTCCCGGTCTGTACCCGCGTAACGTCCAGTGCCACTATCTGTTCTACGGTGCCGACAAGACGCGCGTCTTCATCACGTTTGCGTATTTCGACGTCGACGGAATTCCGCCGCGGTACGCAAGCACTTGCCTCGTTTCCATTCCACTGAGTGGA
>Ga0056128_1000629_pt1 | contig 33352 bp, 19 predicted proteins | sample WorMetLIZISLAND2_FD_71113 | JGI IMG/M metagenome (GOLD analysis project Ga0056128, IMG submission 71113) | Marine gutless worms symbiont microbial communities from Max Planck institute for Marine Microbiology, Germany - Olavius geniculatus... ...
TCGGTCCCTGGGCATTTTGTAAGCCAATGCTCGACTCTATGCGGTTCCTCTCTACACCTTGGACATGAGGGATCAACTGTCGAATCAAAAAGATGGCGATAAGCTTGGAACTTGCTGCAGTGGCCACTGCGAACTTGAACCAACAGTACGGCGTCTTTGCGAAACCCCGCCACGGAGTAGTCTTTAGTGAGATTGGTTTGCTCATACTCGGCAGCTGTTCTCTCGTGCTTGATGGGCGGGTCCTGGATGTTTTTATTAATGCAGCTAAGTGCAGACGCAGCCATGGCTGCCAGGCTGGAGCGGCAAAATCCATACAGCTACGAATGAGACTGATGTAGAGTTTTCTCATTGGTCTCCTGCGCCAACCCCAATCCCTAGTCGTCAACGCTGTCAGGGCTCTGCACCGAGACGATGCCTTCTTGCATACCAGATCGGTGTGGTAGCAGAAAGAAAGACAATGTGCGATCCAGGTGGACCCCCCAGCAAGCGAGATGAGTCGTTGAAGGGGAGTTGTTTGCCATTCAGCGAGATGGTCGGCTGCCACTTCGCTTTGTGTGAATCGTTGCTGCTGCTGCTGTTGATGATGATGTCAGTCGTTCTAAGTCTAAACTCCACTTAGTTTGCAGACTAGTTCGTGCCAAAAAAGTTGTGAACGTGGATTTTTAATTAAAATGCACAATCAGTTGGCCTAAGTGTTGCATGCGTATAGAGCTAGGCGGCATTGGTCTGGCGTATTCTTTTTACCTATTACTGATAAGTAATTTTTGTATTTTAAATCACGCAAATGTTCAATGTTTATTACTACAACAATTGTACTAAATGTCGATAATTATGTTGTACAACTTGCTGTATGTACAACTTTTTGTCTAACAACACATCGAAGCAATGGAATTTAAGCTTTCAGTTGTCATCGTCTTCAAAGCTATTGTCCTCCAAACATACGAAAGTCTGGGGCGTTGACCCCTCAAGTCTCGCCTGCTGCCATTCCTTGCGACAACCACAGCAGACAGTTAGTGTTATTTGGTTGAAGGGCAAATACAGTTTGAACAGCAAGGTCTCTAAAGAATAACTTAGAAGTCAAAACTGCTCATATCGGAGATCAAAAGAGCCAAAAATCTAAGTCGAAAAACTCAGAAAGGGTTCTCGAGAGATAGTAGCGAGCCGCAAACGAATTTTGGGCGCAAAAAAAGTCCAAAAGGCACATCTAGCTGAAACCAATTTTGTATGGTTTTACTCCATAAACGTATTACTTTTAGAATTGTACCGATTCGTTTAAGTGTAATAGTTTGTGCAGTGCTGCATGCGTGCTGAAAGGTCTCTGCTGTTAAGAATTCCGATCACGAAGCGAGATCCACCTGGGAGTAGCACAATGGAGGTCTTCGTCGGTGTGTGGAGTTTAATTAAGACTCTCGCAGTTGGTGTTCCAGAGACATAATTACTTCCGGTTTTTGCGATCACATTGCCAGTGGTTTCCGGCGGCAGGTCGTCTTCGAAATTACAGTGTCTTTGAGATAGCTGTCGTGGTCGATACTTCCCAGATCGCGTATAAAGTGTAAATTTGGATTTGGATCCTCCGTAAACGCTTAGAGTTTTTTTTACCTGCAAGCCCACGTGTGATAAAGGTGCGCAAAATATGAGAAGCACGACACCAAACAAGTAATACACAGTTTACGCGATCGAGCAAACATCGAGCAGACATCAAACAAACGTCGAGCGAACATCAAGCAAATATGACGCATGCATAAAGCATAGCCTACACGAAGCAATCATCAATCAAACATCGAGCAAACATCGAGCAAACGTCAAGCAAACACCGAGTTGTCTCGTCCAGCTAACATACAGCAGCTTGTCGAGCCAACTCGTCGAGCCAGCTTGATCGTGTAAACGGGGTATAAAACAGATTGGCACTTTCATACATAGCAAGTTTTCACAGTTTATTTATCGACTGCACGTGAAAGGTTACGGTATAGTTTAAAATCTGTAAGCCTAATTTTGTCATGAAAACCCACCTCAGAGCTACAGTTGAGCGTCATCTGAAACCGTGACACTTGTCACCTGACACAGGTACCACCAACCACACATGCCGGTACACAGTTTACCTACCCCGAAAAGATGGAAGACTGTGTTGGCGTGGGTGTTTGGCTGCATACCGAAACGGTTTACACGTTAATTCATCCTCATTGTTTTCGTCTAATTTTATTGACCTCTATCCAATCCAACCATTGGCTACAACACTTAAGTTGTTTCATTCATTCATTCGTCTAAGGCCTATTCCAGTTATCAGAATCATCATTATCACCATTGTCATCACCATTATCACCAATGTAATGGCTACTGAGCGTAATGCGGTATAATATACAAATAATAGAGCATCGCGTAGCCTAAATATGCAAATAAAACCGAAAAATAATCAGCAAGAGGCAACATCATGATGCAGGCGGATACAGCAGACACTGGCAAGATGTCGTTACGGAGTAATTATGCCGAGTAATAGCGGCGTAATTCAAACACGCGTGAACGGCAAATGGCCACCGGCTGGAAATCAGCTCTCGTCTCCTTCCTGTCCATCACTCATTACCGGACTCGGTGACGTCATCCATGGAGGCAGTGGAACGAGCCGCGGGGAACCCCACGTCGAGGGAACCCCCGGGAGGGAATCCCTTACCGGCGGCGGTGACATCAAAGACCTCGGGTTAATTACGTCATCATACGGCGTCGTTGTCGGTTCCGTCCCGGCTATTTCCAACAACGATGACAGCTCGTATTGCGTGAGCCGTTATTTTTAAGCAGCCATTCTAACCGGCCGCAATACAGGTCAAGCCTGTCCGTCTGTCCGTCCGTCCGTCTGTATATGGCGTATAATAAGCTGCTAACTCGTAAATAAATAGTGTAGAAAAACGAAAATCGGTGTGAACGTTGTGTTCGCCAAAAGTAACGGTTGCCAATTTACAGTTTAAAAAATTTAAGATCAAGTTTACCGGACAGCAGCAAAGAAAAAAGCTAAAAAAATTTCACAAATTTTATATAATATGTAAATAGTTTTTCTATAAAACGAAATGTTCCATACATACAATGTGTGCAATACTGCGCGTCGATCAAGTATAAATTCGTTATTGTCCGCGAGTATGCGCGAAATATACACTGTCTCAAAAACATCCTTGACAATTTCGACTGTAACTTAAAAAGCAATCATCGGATTTTGATAATTTTTGGTAGGAGTGTTTCTGACACAACTTGTGATCAAACGAATAATTTGTTTTTCACCTCAACAAACATTTGTTTCTGCACTACCTGGGGAAAACACTACCAGCGAAATATCACTTTTTTATCCAATGCGATATGATTGCTTAATTAACATAACGCACAAAACACATTTTGTTCACATTTCTGACACTTTGGCTTGCATTTTATTCAGTTGTCCATTTTTCAGCTGCCTGCAGGAAAATTGCTTGAAGTGTTGGCCCACTATGTGAACACAGTCAAAAGAGATGTTTTTTTCCATTCATTGCCAGCAGTATTGATAAAGTTCTGCTCCAGACCAATCCAGGCTGTACCAGTCGCTTCTTGACTTCAAACATTCCTAAACTTTGTCTGGTAGACACACTGCTGCATGACAGTCAAACCTTGTAATAGACTGCCCACAGATTAGGATAGGGAATTTGTCGACGTTTTTTCATTTACTTTAACACGTATTATGCTTCGTCTGCTTTCCCCAGGTAGTGCAAATCAGACGTTAGGTGAAGTAGAAACTAAAACACTTATTTAATAGTCAGTTGTGTCAAAAAATTTTGCCAAAAATTATTAAAATCTGCTGATCTTTCTTCAAGTTACGATCGATAATGTTGAGGATGTTATTTTAGGTTTTCTGTTTAATTCAACACATATTTTGCTTGATCTACTTTCCTTAGGTAGTGCAAAAGCATACATTGGGTGAGGTGGGAAACCAAATGTCGTCTGATGGCAAGTTGTGTCAGAAATATTCGTACCAAAAATTATCAAAATATGATAATTGGTTTTCAAGTTACAGTCAAAAAAGTCGCGGGTGTTTTTTGAGACACAGTGTATATTCATCTTTGCCTGTCCCTGCAGTACGGCACAAAAAAGCTAAATAGGCAAGCAGAGACCGCAAACCTCAACAACGCTATAGATTGGTGGCGAAAAGTTGCGATTTTCCAACCGATTTTTAGCTGCAAATTTTCAACGGAGAAGATATCGGCGCCAAAAATTTTAATTCTGTTCATACTAATGTCGATTTTGCGGCCAACATTTTGCATTTTTGTTTTTTTTTTAATTTTTGCACAGGTTAAAATTAAGGGAATGGGCAGTTTTTATAAGACGCTATAAGCCTACTGATGATCAACGTCACCGAATAGCCCACAAGGCACGTCGTGTCACCGTACAGGTAGATCTATTAGTGCCAGGTTTAGCTGATTAAGATTTGAAAAATACAAAAACTGAAATAACACAGAAACGAAAAAAAGACCAAAAATAACACTTTCGGCTGTGAGATAGAGGCATTGTCAGAAGCAGGCCCCTACCGGTAAGCGAAGTCGATGACATCGACCTCTTCCAGTTGTTTCTTCGCATGATCGCAGTTCCATTGTACCCACAGCTTTATTAACTATTATTCCCGTCTGCGAACGTTAATATTGTCATCGTCCGTTTCATAAATAGTTTATCAGTGTTCGGTATGCAGCATGACGGCTAACATTACCTGTTCGTTGCTTAGCGACGACGTAAACAAACTTCACATGACTTAAGGTAGGCTAAACCAGTACGACTGACTGTCTGTTAGTAATGCAATTTGTGTAGTTTCATAACGTCCTAAAATTTAGAGGCTCTGAGCGAGGACTGAAGATGGAGGTCAACGTCAAATTGTTGTCTGCTGTTCACTGCTCTGACAGGTCGGTACAGTTACAACAGGGACCAACGTGAGGCCGCTCCCCGGCGCCGTAAGTCCGATTGTCTTTCTTGATCATCGACAGCTGAATCACCAAGCCGTCGATTACAAATGTAGAAAATGTTTCTCCCAAAAATTCTTCGACAGATTTTGCTGAAATTTGGCTTTAATTTCTTCCAAGTAAAGGTCGTCCTTTATCCTAATTTTGGTCCTGATCCGTCTCCCTAATGAGCTTGGTGTCACAGCTTTTCTCAAGCAAACCTTCGCCAATCTACTGCGGGGAAACTTTTTAAATTTGGGGTTGAACAGGAGTGAAGTAGGAACAATGTGCGCTTTTTAACCGATAAGTCGCCGTATCTGAGAAACGGTGAGAGATAGGGCCAAGGTTCCTATTCATCATTAATAGAAAACCGCATAATCCTTTTTAGATGGCACAAGAATCATTGACTTTCAGTGACCTTGATAAGTCATTAAGCACTCCGCCATGCCAATCGTGCGATATTGTGACTAAACGCTACGTCGTAGAGGGTCGACGATGGCGCCGTTGGATACGGCGATGACAACTTTATATAGGCCTAAGCTGTCAATAGTAGCCATGTCTCTATCTGCAGTGGTTTGGCCGCAGTTTTGAATGTAATGTTTTTGCAGCTATTACGTACCAATTACGCATAAGTGTCGAATCATCTAGGGTTCATTGTAGTGTTCAATATAGCAGCGTTACCACAGCATGTACGGGACTGCAGTCACTGTGAGAAATCGCTTTCTTTTTGCGATCGGAAGTCAAACGCTCGCTGGCGGTTATAGGCAGTACGGTCGGCCTACCCTAACGACAGCTGGGTTTCTTGTTTTCAAATAGCTGCCTTTGATTTGTGTTTCCAACATGATTTACAAAATGTTGTCAAATCTGCGCAAAAGGCGATACCCCGAACATTTGTGTCACTGTAGGATTACAAATTTGTCATGTCTGCAAAGTCAAGTCAGATTTCTTCGAAACTAGGGCTACATGTATAGGGCCTATAAACTACACTGCATTGTTTAGAAAAAATGTTTTGCGTGTAAAACTAGATTTACCTTGGTGCAAATGTTCGCTTGTTAATGAAAAATGATCAGAGGGCTGACTTGTTTCTGGTCGCAATGTACAGATTTTCTAGAAAAAAAATTATTTTGTTTGACTCACGATGCACATACTTAAATGTTCTTGATGTGCAGGTTGTGATTTTTCCCGAGAGATATGCACGATGACAGCTGTTCGAAGAAAACAATATATTCTGGCGACACTAGTTTTGACATGCACGTTAGTGGTCTATGTGTACCATACCGTGAACTTCAGATATGTTGCGACTGGTTCGAACATAGCAAAAAATCGTGCAGAACTACTCGCAGATCGGTCATCGGCGGTCCCGGTGACATCGACTCCTAATGTAGTTTTACCAGCAACGTTCGATTTTCGAAGTGAAACTTTCGGCTGCAAAACAGTCGAGTTGATGAACATGACATTTCCGGTTTGTCACTATACCGCTAAAGTCGACGACACTGTTAGCGGCTATCTGCTGCGCGGCCAGTACTTCGAGGCGGATGAAGTGAGTCGGTTTCTGCGACTGCTTCGTGGTGATGGACGGGTACAGTTGATCGACATCGGAGCAAACGTCGGCCTGTACTCATTACCGGCAGCTCGAGTGGTCAATGTCATTGCAGTCGAGCCCAACTGGCGCTCGATGGCTCGACTCGTCAAAGCCGTCAACCTCGGTGGAGTCATGTCCAACATCACCCTTGTACACAACGCCATCTCCAACGTCCGCGCCACTCTCAACATGGGTGTGCATCCGACGAACCAGGGAAACGCGTTTCTAATAAACACCACCAAGTGCGTAGTAACACCTAACAACAAGACGACATTATTTCTTAACATTACGTTTAAACGTTAACGTACAAGTTCTACTTTATTTGGTTCGCTTTTTGTTTATTGTGGTTTATTTTATGTCCTAACAACAAGACGTGCAATACTCTTGCGCCGACAAGAACCATTCATCTGAATGACCTTCTTCCGCTGATGCGATTAAAATCCGCTTTAATGAAGGTCGACGTCGAAGGTCATGAGGTCAACGTTTTCACAAATGCGACTGCTGGACAGTTCTTCGACCAGATCGACGTCCCTCTCATCTTCATGGAATGGGGTTTGGTTAAGAAACATTCGCCAGAAATTATTCAACGTTTACTTAACTTTTTCTTTAGCCGGAACTACGCGGTGTTTGACATGAACAATTCCAAACTAAAAACATCTTACACCTACTGGCATGGAAATATTTTGTTTAAAAAATTAACACAGGGAGCTTTGAAGTTTTAGTAGTAAAACGAACCGAAGACGTAGCCCTATTTATAAACTTTTTAAAAATTTCTGGTATGAACGAGTTTTTAATGTTTTCAAATAAACATTTTAAATAAATGATGAACGCTCAGGGTATAAAATGTAATTTAAAATATTTATATATGCACAAAATAGTAAAAAGTTACTGGTAAAATAATGACAAATCTTGTTTTATTTCTTTTAACACACTTATTGCAATAACAAAAATGGTAAATACGAAAAACCTGTACTTTGAAATGGTGGATTGAGTCAATATATACGACAGGTAAACGAGAGGTCGCGTTTTTATTCGTCGTTTACAAACGTTTTTTCTTAATTTTTGAAATAAAGGACGCGTTTTAAAGTTGCTACTTTTTATTCTTTTTATGCGCAACGCATTATGTGCTTTCGCGTATTAGCTATATCGTAATTATGTCTGTCTGTGTGTGTGTCTGTCCGTCCGTCACGACTTGGTGTCGATTCAAGCCCAGGTAAGATAGAGACTCGGGGTTTCATTATTAGATAGCCTAGAGTCAATAGTTTCTTGTAACAAACTTTCGTGACGCTACGTGGATTTTTTTCGAACTAAGATGTCAAACAGGGGTACCCCCTAAAATCGTTATTTTACCGCTGTTGGCTCATCTAACGTTAAAGCAATTGCAAAATGTGAAACATAGACATACTGCTTATCATAACAACCATTGGTAACGAGCTTCTCAGGGATATCGACATGGATAAAAAGTGGGTTTACCTTAAATTCTGGGACGGACGTTGATGGAATCCATAAATAATTTACGTCATGTCAGCCATATTATACATGTATGCACACTCTGATATTTTTAGCTTGACAGACATTGTTTCTTTTTAATCAATGTGCACTGCCCGATTTGATTGACTTTTATTTTATTTGCTTGTTACCTCCGCCAAGGAGGTAATGTTTTGCCAGACTTTGTTTGTCTGTCTGTCTGTCTGTCTGTCTGTGTGTGAGCAAGATAACTCAAAACGTTATGGACGGATCTTTCTGAAATTTTGAGGGTATGTCGGGAATGGCACAAGCTACCAGTGTTTCAACATTGTGGGTGATCCGGAAGGAATCCTGGATTTTGAATCACTTTGAAATTTTCGTTACCATTGCTTTCAATGGGGCATAAGGGAAACCGCTGCAAAACCGAAGATGGTGCTGCTACCTAGCGAATAACATTGGCTTGGCGGAGGTCTGCGGGCTCTGACTGCTTTCTAGTTTATATTTATTTTAGTTTGTATACCGGCCGGTACAGTATTTTCTGTACGATGTTATAAAATAAACGGCGTAAAATGAATGGTGTAAAATAAATTAATACAACGTTAGTTAATCCGACAACGGAGACGTAAATATCAGCGTAAAGTCTAACATAACGGTCTCGCCACCCAGAATATCGAAAAACGACGTGGCATTGCGTAAATGAACGCACCGTTTCCGGAAGCACGCGACTTTTGATTACGTGGCGCACGTCAATAGTTTTATACAGGGTGGTCCAAAAACGGCACAAAGTTCATGGCACCATAATTTTGCAACCTTACATCACAGAGTCGTGCGGTTTTCCGAAAGAAATTCTTTACATGACTTAAGTCAGCGTTTAAATACAGCAGTTAAATATTCTTTGTTTTTGCCGCTGGAAAGTGAACTATTGAAAAACAGTATTACCTTCAATGTACATTGGTCCATAAAACATGCCACTATTATTTTTTCAATAGCTCCGTGAAACATTGGCCAATTTGAATAATTTTTGGCATGCGACATTAAGAAAAAACTTGATGCAAAGGTTTGTAGCTTTAGCCATCTCACCTTAATGTTGTCGCTACACTACCATGTGAAATGCAGAAGTCGCAGTTTGGCCATTGACAACAATGAATTGATTCTGGGTAGCGTATGCGTCGCCTCAGAAATTATTAACTAAGTAACGACAAACGCAATTGACAATTATTATTGACTCAAAATGTCGCACGTGTCGCATCACATCATCTTCATTTTAGCATGTGCTCAAAATGTTTTCCTGCAGCACAAACGTAAGCGGTAGACGTAATCAAAAGTCGCGTGCTTCCGGAAACGGCGCGTTAATCTACGCAATGCTACGTCGTTTTTTTTATTATTCTGGATGGCGAGACCGTTAGGCCTATGTTTACAGGGTGGTCCAAAAATGGCACAAAGTTAATGACTCCATAATTTTGCAACCGTACGTCATAGAGTCATGTGGTTTTCGATCGTTTTCGTGTCGATTATTATGACAGTAAAGGCCACACAGATTTACTGAAGAGCAAAGCGGGTCTAAGGCATGCGCCGCGGTGCGTGGTGGGGGCTGCCAATGTTGAGGTTGCCAAATTTGGTGACTATTTTTAGTACGTGTTTACTTTTTAACAACCATGCGCTTGTTTGTTTCCCACAAGGCTGATGTCAGGAACAGCGGTTACAGTAGACAGCATGACTGTAACATCACGGCGTAACATGGTACAAAAAACCCGGCTGTTGCTAGGGTGGGCCGACCGTACTGTCTATATCCGAAGGCCAGCGTCCGACTTCTCTTGGCAAAAAAAACGATTTTAGTCCTATGCACGCTATAGTGACGATGCTACATCAAACTCTACAGTCAACGATACGATAGGTGATACATCGCACTTGACAGTAATATTTTCATTAACTTGAAGACGAACGTAAAGTAAAATTATTGATTTTACTGCAGTTAAACTTGAAGTTGAACTAAAAAAATTTAGAAACTTGAACTAAACTGAAACTAAAATTAGAGTCTCTAAACTAAACTAAAAGTTGAAGTGGAATAGTAGCCCAAAGTTAAATCTTTGTATGTGAGCCGTTTTGCAACAGCTTGCGTCAGTATGCTGTAGACTGTAGGTTACTTTTTACGCGCGATAGCAGAATGCTTCGCGCGTCTTAGCCATGGCTTGGGCGTCCGTCTGTACGTCTGTCTGTCCCGGTGTCCGTCCGACACACTATGGATTTGTATCAAAACGGTGCAAGCTAGGATCACGAAATCTACATTGTGGGCTGCCCCAAGACTCTAGTTTTTTTGCGACAAAATATCGTGTTCCTGGGTGCGGGGATTCCCCTCGAACGAGGGCATCAAATAGGTGTACCCCCTAAAAAGAAGTTATTTGCTGCTATTGCCTCGTTTAGTGTGAAAACGGTTGTAGACAGGTACTAACAGGCATGCTGCTTATCATAACAAGCACTTGTGACAGGCTTTTTAGATTTATCAACATTGATGACCTTGAACGACCTTGACCTCCCCTTCCCCCAAAAACACGGATTTTAGGGATTTTGTTGCAATTTTTGGCTGAAACATACATTTCAAGAGTGAATTGCGACGAAATGCCTGAAGATAGACCTAGACAATCTACCTGCATACGAATAGTCAGCGTTAAACGCAAATTTTAGCAGTCCAAGTACCGACCTCCTAGGTTCAAGGAGGCCTGCTCACGCGAGCGTCAAAGAGGGGTACCCCCTAAAAGAGTTTATTTTACTGATATTGGCTCGTCTGGCGTGAAAACAGTTGCAGATAGGCTTACTTGTTTGTGTGTTCTCTTTGTGTGTCTGCTGCACTATCTGCAAAAAGTCAAAAAGTATAGGCTAAAGTTGAACTTGAAGTAGAACTTGAACTAAAATGACGAGATATGAACTGAATTGAATTTGAACTGAAACTGTTTGTCCGAAGTAAAATATCACTTGCGCGTGGGTCGTGGCTGCAGGCAGCAACTTTGCATTCAAAATAATTGCGGCCAAATTGCTGCAGATGGTTAGCTTACTTTTGACAGCATATATAGGAACTCGGCATCGCCTTATCCAACGGGGTACCATCGCCGACTCGCTAGACGTACCGTTTGGCCACAGTACGTGAGTCACAGACAGACAAAACAGTGCAGCAAAGGCTCGATCGTAACGGTCGTCCAAACATTTGTGCTTAACTCACGTCGTGTGCTTTCATCACATCTGTGTCACGTGACTAGGTGCAGGTTTGATTAATCACGGCTTTCAGACGATGCTCTAAGGAGATTTTGCCGTGTGCTGGATGCAGCGGCGGGCATCACATGTGTAGCCTAGTTTACTGCTACTACAGAATGATGTAGCATGACAGGACGAGAATATATTACGAATTTAGATAGACCACAGACATACGCCGGAATATGATATAAAAAAAAAATATTGTGGCTAAAAAGCTGACAAACATCCCGATTGGTTTACGACGTCTGAACAAATATAAAACATTTGCGAACAGAAAAAAACGAAATCCAGCTGTCGTTAGAAAGAGCCGACAGTTTCTGAGATACTTCGACTAAATAGGTTAATTTAAAACCTTGGATTGAAAATTGCGGCCAAACCTCTCCACAAGAAGACATGGTTGGTTATGGCTACTAGGCCTATATTGATAGCCTATAGAAACTCGTCATCGGCCTGTCCAGCGACACTATCGGCGGCCCGCTACGACTTACTGTTCAGTGCAATACCCTACAAGAAGCATAGCAAAATGCATAGGCCTAATGAGCCTGCAAGGTCATCAAAGGTCAATGATTTTCGTGTCATGTGAAAGGGCTTATGCGACTAATTTCCATTAGGGCCTAATGACCGATAGCAACATAGGCCATGTCTGTCACCGTTTCTGAGATACGGCGACTCATAACTTTAAACTTTTTCACAAACAGTTGCAAATGGAGACACGGTTAGCCTACCACTGACAGGCTCCCTATTTGCCCTATAGAACGGCACCATTGCCGACCTTTTTTCTATTTACGACTTACCGTACTGGTAGTCACAATACATTTTGTGACAGACAGACAATAGTCTAGACAGACAGACGCATCGTAGCAATTGGCCAGACTTACAGCTTAACGGTCGACCGAAAAAGAGCATATGAAAATAGTCTCAGCAGCACGCAAAAAGGCCGTACACGAGCACAAAATGACATGCGCGTTTTAGCCAATAAACGTTGAAATAACGACATTTTAAGGGCGTTGCTTCTCTTTGTGTAAACCTACTGTCGTCGCTACCGCGGACAGTATTGGCCAATTAAACTTTCTAAAAGCCAGGGGAACTGCAGCTGACAGGCTGATAAACAATGTGTGTTGTCGTTCCTGTTGATCGGCAACAGGTGAACCACAATCTGCTAGAGCTCTCATAAATACGGCTATCCGGCAGAAAAATACGTCGATACGACTAAATTCGGAATCGGAAGTAGAACTAACGGTACTTTTATGTCTTTCCGATTACATTGTTTAGCAATGTGCCATAAATTAACCTGGTTGTTCCTTATTTTGTCAATCATGTTTTTTAAAAATATTATGTTGTACCGTATCGTTTACATTTGGCGCATCTCTAACGTTATAGTGCTATAGAACAAAAATGGAATCAAATACTCTATGTGAGCGGTAATGCAGGTTCCTTCGTTAGACAGCTTTGTAGCAAAATATCTCAAGAACTAATTAAATTTGTTATCATATATTGCTGCGGCAAGTCTGTAGCAAGTACATAAAATGATATTTACTATGACAAACTTTTGAACTGTGAACTTTTTCGCTGGTGGTCGGACAAGATGACTTCAAGCTGTGAGGTCCAGTACGGTTTCGACGTATGGCACTGACATGTCGTTTACGCAAGGCCGAGAGATGGACGCTCCTGGCTGTAGCTGCCGTGTTTCTAGTTGGCACTTTCTACCTCGCATTTTCGCCGGATCCGCCGGCCGATGTCGGTGAAAAGCGATCACCTGAAATAGCGGGGACTTCTCCGATGCTGGTGTGTGACGATGCGTCATGGGGACGACATCGCATGGCTGTTATTGTTCCGTTCCGTGACCGTTTCGACGAGCTGCTTGAGTTTGCCCCGTACCTTTACCGCTTTCTCTGCACTCAGCGAGTCCGCCATCAGATCTTCATTATAAATCAAGGAGATCCTTTCAGGTATGTTGTATGTCATCGTAGTGCCGTAATCTTTTGTAGTGCCTTAAATAGCACTGCAGAAAACTTTTTATTTTTTAAAGAAAAAATCAAATAAAATTTTTTGCACAATATTTTTTATGTTTTTTTTGCAGTTTGTTATCAAATAGCACACACAATTGCTTGCTATATTTTATTTTGTATTAAGATGAATATTTGAGTAGCATTGTGAAAAACATCGTAGTTAGGACGTTATCATTTTGATTTTGTAGAACAGGTACTGATGTTTTTTATGAAACGTTTTGCTTCATTAATCATAGCAGTGTGTAAGTATGGCTTATTAACCAGTTGTTTTTGTTTGTTTTAGATTCAATCGTGGATCACTGATTAATGTTGGATTTCTGTTGACCGAATCTACATTTGACTACATTGCTATACACGACGTTGATCTGATTCCTGATAATGTGAACATAACGTACTCATTTCCTGCTCTGGGACCATATCATGTGTCTGCTCCCGGACTTCATCCAAAGTACAACTATGAGAAGTTCCTTGGAGGAATTTTGCTGATTAGCAGGGATCATTTTCGAGCAGTAAGTATGCTGCAGAAATTCTGATTTAACTGTTTGTTTTTCAGTATGCATAGATCTCGTAGGCCGATTACTTGTCTGCAAAAAACTTAGAATGCTGCGGAATCTTACAGCAGTCTTGGCAAAGTCACGGAATCCACCAGAAGTCTGGGAGTTTTCAGGTTTTACAGAATTACTGTTTATTGTTAAGTTCACTTCTAGTTACCAGTTTTAGGGAAATGCTCATGTTAATTAGCATGGTATTAGCACATTATTTTAGATTGTGAATTTTGGTGCACTGCATCATGGCGTTATATACTGTTATGCTGCTATGTATTTTTACCATTAATATGCGTGACATGGGTTACATCAGCATGAGGCTTATTGCTACATGGTATCGTCGAATGCCAATTGATTTCTCAGTTATGGAATGTGGTCAACATGGTCTCTGGTGATTTTACTTTTTGCTTGATTTTTGGCTCAGTTTTTGTATGATATATAATATTAAGCAAATTTGCTTGTATGCTGATTATTGTGGTTTGTTTATAGGTTAAAGGATTTTCCACTAACTTTTGGGGCTGGGGTCGAGAGGATGATGAGTTTTACAGGCGCATTAAAGATAATGATTTACAGGTTGGCTTCATTTGTTGTCATCTCATAATTGTTGTACATCATTACCATAATGTTACTTCATTACCATAATGTACCGGTACTTTGAATTGAACTTTTTGATTTGAAACACATCGTGAGCTATTTTTTCAGTGTTGATCACAGTGACTATGGACAGACTATCTGGTCAAAACTGCTATCTTGCTCCATAAAAGCCACACTGAGGACAGTGTGCTCATGTTTTTAGAAGTTAGCATATAATATTAAAGTATGCAGCAGGGTTTTTGCAATGTACATACAGTAATAAGGTATTTTTGTTTGTTGCAGATATTCCATCCGGAAGGAATAACAACTGGCAACAAGACATTTCGTCACTTGCACGATGGAGTGCGTCGCCAGAGAGATGGTTACCGCTACGGAGACCAGAGAGCAGTCAGTTACAGTTTTATCTTATGTTTGCTAGCATTATTACTGGCATCTTTACCCGGCTATGCTTTAAATTGACTGATAGTATTGTATGATTTTCAGGTCGTAGCTCTAGTACTGTCCTTGGATGTTGCACATTTGATGACTTTCTGGAAAAATCTATTTCTAAGCATATCCAGCTTAACTCGGAATGTCTTTGCTAAATTCCTAATGTAAGCTGGCTGTCTCTAGGGGATGGCAGAGAATACTGCCTAGAAGTAAGGTTTTTATGGTGTTTGTTTCCAAAATAGTGCTAGGACTTTACACAAGTGTGCCGTAGAGTGTTAGCTTCTAAATGTGGGAAAAGTAACATTGAGGAGTTTTTTAAAATGTAATTTACTGAATGAGCTACCTAGTAATTTTTCCAATAGCAACGTCGTATGGCTTTCATGTGGATATCATATGTATAAGATTGAGAGATTCCCGTGTATCATCCATATGCAATCCGTATGTGGAATTAGTAAGACATTTGTCATGTATAAACCAGATGGTATGCTATTTCTGACTGTTTGCTGTTGTTTTTAATTTTTGTTTGTTTGCAGTTTACAGTTTTTGGATGTTCTTTTATTCTGTACTTTTTGGAACATATTTTTCCAGCAGAAGCTTTCGGTGGAATTTTTTTCCAGAAATTTTTAGCTACTGTTTTAAAAAAAACTTGGCGGAAAATTTTCCAGCTCACACTGCTGATTCTGTGTAGTGATTCGTTGCTGTGTGCAGTACATGCGACGTGATCGGGAAACCGGCGTCGACACGGTGACATACTCGGTTATATCACGGCATCAGGTTCGGGTCGATGGAGTCGTGGATGTAGTCGTGATCAACGTTCGTCTGAGCTGTGCGCTCAAGACAACCCCGTGGTGTCTCACTCCACGCCAGTTGAGTTCCGTGATGGCTGCGGAACGGAAACGTCTTCCGCCGGATGAGTTTGCTCAGCTTGAAGAGAGCATTAGTCAGCATGGCATTGTCTATGATCGCTCCAGAACTTAAACTTAAACTAAATTTTGCAAACAACATGACTTAAGATTAAAGTATATAATTATATGTACGCTTAAGTGGCACTAATAAAAGCGATAAAAGATTTAAGACTAGAAATTTGGGGCAAAGCCCAACGTGAGTCCACCCAGCGCCCTAAGTCCGATTGGGGGAAATTAGGGGTGGGTAAAATTTCCCCGGCATCAAAGTCACATGGCCCGAACTCAAATGCATTGGTATACGCCGAACGCGCATTGTCAACTTAGGGTAAGTCAACATGAGCGCTTATAACTTTGTTCATAGTAGACCGAATTTCACAAAATTTTTTTTGTTCAACGCCCAAATGATCGTTTTCGTCAACGCCGTTTACGTATTGTCGCTATCTTCATCGGTTCCAGCGATATTTGCGCTCAAACTCGAAAGTTGTCGCAAATTGCACCGATTTTTGAACGTTTTTTGCCCTCCCAAATTTTAGGGTGGGGCGGTGCCCCCAAAAGTTGTACTTGCGTTAACACCCCCACCTAGAGACACGTCAAGTGCCAAAGTTTCGTCGGGCTACACCCTCTAACTCTGAAGTTATAAGCGCTCATTTATTGCATTTTAAGCCAATTTTTGACCCCCCTTTGAAAAAAATTGTAAGGGGGGCCTCCGTCCCCGGTGGGGGGTGCGCTAGTAAGACTTGGTCATTCTCTTGCGCGTGTAAAAATTTGGGGGTGCAGCACCCGCTAGAGACTGAAATATAATCTTCCGAAATATTCGACTTAGGGTAGGTCAACATGAGCGCTTATAACTTGGGACGTAGAAGACCGAAGTTTACACAATTTTCTTTGTGCAACACGGAATTAACTGTATTTGATAACGCCGTTTACCGCTTGTCGATATCTCTATTCAGTTTAGAAATATTTGCGGTCAAACTCGAAAGTTGTCGTAAAACGTACTAAATTTTGGACATTTTTTGCCTTCCCAAATTTTAAGGGGGGCAGTGCCCCCAAAAGTTGTACTTGCATTAACACCCCAACCTAGAGCTGCGTCAAGTGCCAAAGTTCGTCGGGCTAGACCCCCTAACTCCGAAGTTATAAGTCCTCCTTTATTGCATTTCAAGCCAATTTTTGACCACCCTTTGAAAAAAGTTGTAAGGGGGGCCCCCGTCTCTGGTGGGGGTGCGCTAGTAAGACTTGTTGATTTTCTAGCGCGTGTAAAAATTTGGGGGCGCAGCACCCCCTAGGGGCCGAAATATGGTCTTTCAAAATATGCGCTTTCGGTGGGTACCAAAATCTAAATCTCCAAGGTTACTGGACCAAACTTTACCGTACTTGTTTCATCTAACGCAGGAGGAATCGCGATAGACGGAATGACTATCTGATTTTGAATATCTTCATCCGTTTCGGAGATATTCGCCCCCGAACTTCAAAGTCGTCCGAAATCGGGCCAAATTTTGCATGTTTTTGGCCCATGAAATTTTTTGGGGGTGTGCCCCCCGAGCTTTTGGACCGGCATTATAAAATTGGGCCTTGTACTGACCATCGTGCAAAATTTCACGCCGGTCTGCCCACACATCTCGGAGATCTCGCACGGGAAAATAAATAAATAAAAAACATCACTGGTAAAACTTAAGTCTGCTCCGCAAGGTATCGCTTCCGGGCGGACTAATAAAAGCGATGTTTTAGGATAAAAACGTTATGTTTGCCATTTTTTATTAAGCAATATATACTAGAGGTTTGGCATCAACTGTATACATTAACAAAATTTGTATATCTATGGTTTTTTTCTAGTAAATATGGCTGACATTACTTTTATCCTTAAACATTGCTTTCGTTTGAAATCTTATATTTTTTTTATTAGTACCACTTGAGTTTATTAATTTTAAATGAAGTTATATATTACAAAGTTCATTCATGTTGTTTTCAAGGTTTGTTTTTCCTTTAACTTACACTGTGTGTTCATAGAAAAACACCCGCTCTCAACTGCCACAATATATTATTGGAAAAGTTTAGATTTATATGCAAATTCTGGTGGGAAGGTTTAGAATGAATTGTGTAAAATTTAAATAAAAGTTAAATATTTGTTGCTACCAGTGACGCAGTTCTGACATCATATCTGAATGTTTGCAGATAATGAGTTTTACAGACAATTTTTCATAAATCTAAACTTTTTCTGGTGAGGTATAGAACATATGGTGTTTTTTTCATTTTAAGTAGAGTGACCACTTGTGTTTTGTCAGTCATTTGGATAAGGGTGGACGTGTGTTAGCCAATGTTTTTTTTGTGGTGTAACTCGTTTTCTTCCTCAAAAGTGTAGTATTGGCAATTTGGACTTGCTGATTGCTGCCTCTATTTTTACAATATAAAAATCTGTTCACTATGTCCAAGAAATGTCCAGGAATTTGACAGAAATCTGAGAAAACCTGGGAAATTGACCAATGTCAGGAAAAACTTTATCAAGGAGAGTTGTTTGTTGTTAAATTCGTGTTTCAGGAAACACCAGATTTGTCGCTCTGGGTTTAGCATAAGCATAGTGTATTTGATGGTACATTTTCCATGCTTTGCAGTTCATTATTATGCTGTTTTCATTGTTATATTATATTAACTTGTTAGTGTGCATGGCCTACTTAGTATGATTGCAACCATGATGTGTCAGGCAAATTCACTGTTCAAAGTGTGGTCACCTTCATGAAGAAGAAGAAGAAGATTCCGCATAGACAGCTAGGTCCGTTGCATGGGAGCTCATCCCCTTTACAGCACTTTGAGCCGGCGAGGGCAAAGCCCAGTTAAGCTAGCATACAGCCCAAGTCGGCCGGATTAACCGACTGGATCAGTATACTTGCAGTCCTGGCCACAGGGCCTACTGTTGCGCAGAACTCGCCGTTTTCTTCCATGGCAATGGCCATGACCACCGCTAGTACTCATTTTACCATCCCACAGAGGGTAGAAGGCTGAGTCGACCTAGCTGGCAGGCTTCGCTCCAAGATGGTTTACGTGCCCGCAGGTAAACTATCGCAGTACTAACAGGGCCCGGCGTAGAGTAACTTCGTTTTATCCGAAGCGCGTTACAAACTATGCCACGCCACCAACCTTCATGACTGTTAACTTATCGGCATCATGTTTATTTGAAAGTAATTAGTATTGTCGTTATGCGTTCACATATTTTGTATCATGATTTAGATAGTTGTGAATATCAGCAAAATACAGATCAAAAGCCCCAGTGGCAAAGTGCGTACATGTTTCAGGGGTATTTTGTAAGTATGTTATTTTGAATCATGACAGCATGACAGATGAATGCTGTTCTCATGTTACTGCCTTAATGTTAAAGTGACAGCTGAAAATGCAGCACGGTTTTGTAAAGCAGTTAATGCACCATTGTGATTGATTAAAAATACAGCAGAGTGTAAGATTTTGTTACTTGTGTTTTTTTAATGTGTTGCATGATTCGTGTATTTTTTTGAAAATGTAGCTGTGAATAAATGTAATTACACCAACTCATGCCATGGTAATTTGAAGAAATCCGCTTTAACATTGTCATTACTAATGTTGTATCAGCCCACTTTTTGGTAATTCTTATGCAGCTGTTATGATAGTTGTGATAGGCCATATTATGTGTCTTGCTCGTCTGTCGGTCTGTCTGTCTTTTGGTTCATTTATTTTCTGCTTGTCCTCTACGTGCTTTTGCTGCAAAAACAAAAAAAAATGTAAAAATGCCAAAATTAGTCAGAATGTTCCTGGATGCAGGAGTGACGATTGCGCCAATTTTTAGCTCAAAAAGTGAAGCGTTGGATTAGGTTTGTGAAATGAGGCGGATAATATGTTGGCAGCATAGGGCTGGCGTATTTTTCTAGTTAGAGTCGGGTTAAAAACTTTGTGTCATGGTTAGTATGTGGTCTGAGGAAACCTGTTGTTGGTACTGAAACTAAAAATTATAGTTAGGGGCCCAGAGGCTCTGTGTCTTATGAAGTGCTTATGTGTTTTTTGTCATTGGCCGTAATTCTGTTTGTACAAATTGTTGCGTAATTAATCGTGACAGTTAAATCTGTGATACTGCTGCTAGTCATACTACTGCGACACGTACAATAATTGGCACTTGATAATATAACGTTAGTGATCAGATATCAGTTATGCCATCTGTTTTGGCTTATCTAATTTGCCGTGTTCCCCTAGTAGTGTTGCACTGAAGTACTAATAAGTTGGAATTATTTCCACTATTGTGTCATCAAAAAGACTTACTGGTACTGAGTTTCATAGCATTGGGAAACATGGATACCGACTTTGTCACTGTTGTACTTTTTTGCTTTATATTGTTCTTATATAGAAAATAGCTGTTGATTGTAGTTGTTGTTGATGTTAATTTTTTTCTTCTGCATTTCTGCCAAATATCTGTTGTGTGTGAGTGTTTATGTGGTTTTGATGTATGAAATATTTGATGAAACGTATAAGGGAACAGTGGTCGAATATGTGGATTTAAACAGTCTTGATTCTATTACTGTATACTCGTGTGTAAGTCCCAGGAATTGGAAATTGGTTGCAGATATGATTCTGGTCAACGTTTCGGTATTTGCAGCTGCTGAATCATTTGCATCATGCTAGAGCAGTTGCACCCTGAATTTTAGCCAATTGGAAAATTTTATTTCCGTTGCAACATTTCATTCTAAAAATACTAAATTTGGAGCCAGTAGTCTTCTATTTTGTGGAAATTTAGGGGCAAAAGTGAGATTTTGTAACACCTGTATCTTTGTTGTTGGAAATTTCAAGCTGTCTTGTCAGTAACCTGCAAATTTTTGCTGTCTTGCTCCCCCCCCTAATTTTTTAAAGCCATCATGCTGCTGTTGCTCATTTTCGTAGCAACTAACAGTCGGGTTAGATCTTTGTGTCACATGTCAAAACTTACACCTGCTTCCAGCGTTGCAGTTCAGACTCAGTAAATGGCCTAATGCAGGGTATCTGCAGTTTTTCCATTTTCCATTAATGGGTGTGTGACTGTTTATGCTTATGTACCATGTATGTATTTGGGTGTTTTCTTGAAAGATGTCATTTTTTCTGGTTATGGATATGACTGATGTTGGATTTAGGGCTGTACCAAATAGCAGATTTTACTATTTGGCTGAATAAGAATAATTTATGTTATTATGCAGCTGAATATAAACAAGTGATGCAAGTTCAAACATTGCACAATGCCTTGGTTTTATTATGGTGCGGTGCCAAAAAATTTCCAAGTCGGACATTTGAAAATTTTTCGAACCAGACATTTTGATACAGCAAAGATTTCTGATACTAATGAAACATGAACATATTCTTGACAGTAAGCAACCTAAATGTTAAGAAAATGCCATGAAGCATCACATATGGGCTGAGACAGCAGCCGTCTAAGGCTAAATCAGGAACAACCGGCAGTGATGGCCTTGTTCTTATCATGCGTATTCGGCTAGTTTTCTGCATTACTAATTGACAAATACACTATTCAGCCTACTATTTGGACCGAATAGAATATTTGGTTCAGCCCTAATTGGATTACTTAATTATTAGGCCGTTAGTTAGTCTTATTTTGCTCAGTCATTTAAGTGTATTTTTATGTTTTCATTGGGCGAGGTCAACTATAGTTCGAGACCCACAATGTTTGCTAATTAATGCAAAAGTTTTGATCTTGTATGGTCTTAGACCAAACTTTAATTGATCGTACAACGTTCTCAACTCCTTACAACCTTCTTATCTACGTTCTGTGCTTAATTATCAAACTCCTGCATGTTCTCTGCATTCTGCCAACACCAATATGCTGTCGGTTCCACGTGTCGGCACAACATTTGCCCTCTGTCGTTTTAGCATTGCAGCCGCTACAGTCTGGAACTCACTACCCTCTAGCATTCGCAGTTCTACCTCTGCAGACACTTTCCATCGCTCCTTAAAAATCACTGCTTCCAGCAGGCCTACTGCTGCCCCTAACGGCTTAGCCAAGTGCCTCAGATTCGGCCACTGGCTGACATTGTGCACTCTAAATATGCACTTACTAATGTCTCAGTGTAAGTTGACCTTGCCCATTCATTTGTGCCAATCACGTAGCTACTTCCATGGATTACAGTAAAAGAGAGACTTATAGCAAATAAAATTTCCCACCATTAACTTTTGAGTGACTTCAGTATTTGCAATAAATTGTGCCATATTATTGTCTCGATGGTATTAAGTGATAAGTTACCCTGGACTAGCTATGTGATTAGTTTTGCGAAAAATGCTGAAACGGTTGAATAAAATCGAATTCACCGTGACCGTAAGTAATTTTGAACGTCAGTTTGTTACACTGCTGAAGCTCGAAAGATAATTATGCATGGAATACAACACTGATTATGATAACTAGGACTAACTTTGACGCTACTCAGTCACTGCAGTCGAAAACCTATGAGTCGACCGGCTCGACCCAGACACGGTGGCTGACTTTCTCAACCTTCACGATGCTTGACGAGAAGTAAAGAGCAACCAAAACAAAATATGACACGCATGTGAAAGCATTGTCTCGAGGAACCGGTATCATATCATAAGCAGTCTTCTTCGCTCAAGTTCGCCGCTCTAAAAGCCAAAGATTATAGAGCGAGCGGAAGCCACTGAAACCTAATTAACTTACTTACTGACGATAATGATTGTTTTGATCGTATACAACTTCCTGTTTTCCTCCTTTTTCGCTCAGTGTTTACGAAAATGGCAGTTGGTAAAAATAAAAGATTGTCGAAAGGTGGTAAAAAGGGTTCCAAGAAGAAAATGTTAGTAAAATACAATTTACCATTTTATCGTTTTTTGTCTTTTTTTTGTATGTTGTTTCTCTGTCTTGTACTGTGTGAGATGTTTACGGATCAATTTGGGAGGGTATGAATTTATGATTTGATGGAATCAAAGTTTTCTGACGAGCGTTTAGCAGTGCATTTGGTTTTTTAAGAAATATTGCAGAAGCATTATTTCGTTGTAACAAATAGACATATAGCGCTGTCTTGTAATATGTACTTCTATGTTCCTGTAGTACACACTTAATGAAATCGGTCGACACGCCCTAAACTAGTAGGACACCCTAACTATAGGACTATAGACCGCTTACATGAGAGATAGCTAGAACTTGCCACAAGCACGGTCTTATATGTTGTATATAGGTTCGGGCGTGTTCACTGGTTCCACCTATGCACTTGACGTTTCGTGTCAATTTCTACTGTATGCATGATGAGAATTTGTAGGAATTCATGATGTTAGTTGCTTACATACTTTTCTGACTCCACTGGAACGGGACCCGCTATTCCGAAGGTCCACCATTCCGAAGGTCTGCTATTCTTAAAGTCCATTGTGCAGATATGCACCACAGTACTAACATCTGGATTAAGGTTAGGGTTAGGTTTAGGATTAGGGTCAGCCTTGGGATAGGCTCAGGGATAGTTGGAATGGTAGACTTTCGGAATAGCGGACCAGAATCACTGGAACACCGGCCATTTACATAGTGGTGTGTAATGTTTATTGTGTATGTGTTTCATCTCCAGAGTGGATCCGTTCACAAAAAAGGACTGGTACGATGTCAAAGCGCCGTCAATGTTCAACACTCGTAACATTGGCAAAACAATAGTGACCAGAACTATCGGAACAAGTTTGTGATGTTCTATTTTGTATTTCTTACTGCATTGATCCCAAATTTTTCGTCGTGCACGCAGTGTTATCTGCGTACTATGTTGGTATTTAGTGCAAGTCAGTATTATAAACTTAGGTCACTGACCCCGTTGAGGTTATATTACAGTAACACTGTTATGGGAAATGGACTTGTTAAGCTCACTGTTAACATATTTATGCAAGAAATGATTTTTGTGTGCAATGTGCAGTGACACAGTCAGGCCCAATGAGAGCAACATCGAGCTCGGGAAACGTTTTTGATGAGCCCTATATTGGGTGGCTGGGGAGTGGGATACAATTTACAAAATGCATTCATTCATTCATTCATTTAAGGAATAATTAGATTTGTTGAAAAATCGTTGCCAAATATCTGATGACAGACATAAGCTCAATTCATGTGATGAGTTCTGTTGTCAGATGAAGTCTTTGAGCAGTGCCAGCCTGTTGGGGCTCCCCGAACGTTTTGGGGCTTGCAATTCCATCCTTTCCCACACCCTTGACGGTTCCTGCGCCCTTGACGGGCTGCACAGTACAGTAATATTTAGGGATGCTGCTTATATGTGGACGTGCGATCACATATTTTGCAAAATCCTGTATACCACATATTTTGCTGCATATAATAGCATTTTAAAAATTGCGTATGCAAAAATATGCAACATATGCGAACATTTGTTTGTGTTAGACCTACGGACAGCGGCAATCTTGTAACGATAGCAGTGCGTAGTCCTGATCCCGATGGCAAAGCTTTTCTTGCACAGACAATCAGTGAAGTTGATTGGCTGCCACTGTTCATTCATTCATTCATATGCCACATATTTCACCAAATTACACATATTTTGTTGCATATTTTACGTCAAAAAGTGCCGCATATTTTAATAAAACTGCCGCTATAAACTGGCATTCCTAACTATTAGTTATAAGTATTGTTAATTGCTTGTTGGTGTTGTGTGCATGCAGAGATTGCGTCAGATGCGCTGAAAGGTCGCGTGTTTGAAGTGTCATTGGCTGATCTGCAGAATGACGAGGTTGCGTTCCGTAAGTTCAAGCTTGTCTCGGAGGAGGTGCAGGGTCGCAACGTGCTGACCAACTTCCACGGCATGGACATGACGACCGACAAACTGCGCTCTATGGTCAAGAAATGGCAGGTCAGTCTTAAGTTCATGTTCAGTGGGGATTAAATTGTGTGGTAAATGGGAATGCATTTACCAGTGGCATTGTGGCATAATATCCCCCCTCAAATTTTTTTAGCCTGTTCGAAAGTTTTCTCCTTGTCGAAAAGTCTTTTAAGAATCAAAATTTGGGCTAATCCTCTCATTTTTGGAACAAAAGGGGCAAACTCGCAAATTGTGAATATTCATAAGCTGGAAGCTTTCGGCTGTCAGTCAAAAATTGCAACTTCCTGTTTCAACTTTTTGATGCCATGATGCTGCCAAAACAACTGTTGACATCAAAACAGCAGCTGGCTACCTTCTGTTCTGTGTTTATTTCTATCTCTAGCTGTTAATGTATGTTTGTGGTTCAAGTCAGTGCTGTGCTTGTTGTTGTTTGTAGACAATGATTGAGGCCCACGTTGATGTAAAGACGACCGATGGCTACATGCTGCGGTTATTCTGCATCGGGTTCACCCAGCGTCGCCAGAACCAGGTCAAGAAGACTGCGTACGCACAGTCAACGCAGGTGAGAGCAATCCGGCGTAAGATGATTGAAGTCATGCAGAGAGAGGTGGCTTCCAGCGACCTCAAAGAAGTCGTCAACAAACTGTAAGTTGTTGTCTGTCACTGCTTAAGAGAAGCATAATTATCATCAGGTCAAACCTAGTTAAGCTGGTCTCTGCAGGGTGACTGCTGGTCTGGAAAGTCATTGAAATTAGCAACCATCTTTCCATCTTTCAGGCCTCGAAAGTCATGGAAAATAAGCATAATATGTCTTGGATTTTATGGTTGTTTCATTGAGAATATGGGAGAGAAAATGGGCATTTTTGATGGCTTAATTAGTGTGTCGCATGACAACCTTATTGTACCGTATTTCAAACTGTTGTACAATCGTACAATGAATTGGCAGAAGTTTTAGTCTAGAACTACGAGACCGCAACTCTAGAGATTTCAGGCTTACAGTCCGGGCCCTGACTGAGGCACAGGCCCTGAGGCTTCAGCCTCACTAGCCACGTCGATGATTCAGACCTGTGTGTATAGGATCTTCTTTCTGGTCTTTAAATTTGTAGGCATAACCCTACAACTTGACCTTTTGTCCAAAAGCCGAGGTTTTTCCAGCTCTGTATGTCACCACGTTCATTGCAGAATCATTGATTATTATGTATTGTGGTCGTATCTGCTGTGCAGCATCCCAGACAGTGTCGGCAAAGACATTGAGAAGGTCTGTCAGAGCATCTATCCCCTTCATGATGTCTATATACGCAAAGTCAAGATCCTCAAGAAGCCCAAGTTTGACCGTAAGTCAGCAAGTCTTCTTTTCTCATATATGCAGCTCTAATTATTAATATTTGAATGCCCAGGTAAATTCTGCCTTCTTGTTATGTTGAGTCACTTGTAAACTGGTTATGTTGTTGTTGTTGTTTTCTTCTGGCGCTCGAGCAAGGATCATACGCGACTGGCCTCGGTGAGGCCAGCATCCCTCAGGTAACTGAGTGCTAGTTCGAGTTCATTGAACAGAAAAGTGATGGGATCATCTTCATCGAAATGGTGCTGCGTGCATCTTCCAATACCGGACATTCAGTCATTAGGTGTACCAGCTTCTCCTCTGCCTGACCACATTGCTGACATGTGGCCGGTTCAAGCTGGTTTTGGTTCCTTGTTATTCTGTTGCAGTACCATGCCAACTCTGGTGTATGTCCTCCTGTACGAAGGCGTGAAAGCAGAGTCCTTTGTGAAGGTGTAAAGTCCTTTTCTTGATCTCTGTTCACACATGTGGCATGGGGTACTGCTGGCTTGGCCATCCTACTCCATTTGCAGGCACAGTGATATCGGATGACTGTTTTAGCAGTGCTAAAGCCCACTGGTGCTGCTGCTGTCTGTGGTAATGTGGAGGCATCTTTCGCAATACTATCAGCCCGCATGGTTTTGCTACCATGGGTACCAGGATCATGAATTCTGTCACTGTTGGTGGCTTTTTGGTCACTTTGAAATTGTTTTATCCTCCATGACTGCCACAAGGTGATGACTGATGATGACACTTTGCACGAATGTAGCATGCCAGTTTTTCTAAATTTGTGAACTCAGTGTTTGGTGGGTTTTAACCTCCCACTTCTAAAAAAAGAAAATCATACTTTTGTACTATAATTTATGTGCAGTATAATTAAGTTGTTTTTTTGCATTTTCCTATTACATGGTTCCTATGGTCAGACGAAGGAAGTCAAGGAATGTAAAAGTACCACAGTGCAGAAGATAACAAATAACAAAAATGCACAAAAATTTCTTTAAAGCAACAAACACTTGCATTTGTTTACTTGCTTACTTATCAAAAATGCTTATTATGCTTCTTACGTCCTGATTTGGTGATTTCAGTCTGATTCGCTAATTAGCCATACCCGGCTTATCAGACCATATGTCACAATATGTCACACATTTGACGTAATAATAATTGTAACTGCTGTTGTTTTATTGGTATTTTGCGTGAACAAATTAGTCACTAAAAACAATTCATTTTTTCTCGAAAGTCAGGGAGAATGACTTCTGCAGAGTAGTAGGAACCATGTATTTCCACTTCAGTGTTTGATTTTGCTCAGAATTTACAAAGAACACTCTTCTTCATACAATATTGTTTTATAGCTGGTGTAAACTATAGCATACAGTGTTAGATGCATTACTGATTTTCTACAAACATAATTTGTCCTTCAATTTGCAGACACATGAAAAGCTTTTAAAACGTTAAATTATGACATACCAGTATAACACATTGTTCAGTTTCTGTAAGAACACCATTTCGAGAGCCTCTGCTGCCATTCATATGTATGTGTTGTGAGTACTAAAGCATGTTTTGCTCTCTTTTGTACGAGGATCATGCTTCTGCGGTTCACTAGTTCTTGCGAAAAGTGTGAAATGTGCAGATAAGAATTTTACAAGAATTCTACTTCGGGTTATTTGATGCTGGAATTTCCCTGTTTAAACTTGCTTAGTGTCTGCATGACGCAGTGCCACATAAGCATGTGTGTGGAGCTAGCGAAATGTAGCAGACCTCTCAGGCGAATTGTTTTTACAATTTCGGCTGGCTGACAAGAAAAATCGGCTGATATTTGGATTAGCTGGATTTCACATTATTTAAGAAATCCGGCTGATAAATAATAAATTTGGCTGATATTCGGCTGATCAGGATTGTTTATTTAATCAAATTCTATTGTAAAACAGCAATCTGACAAAATACTGATCATAGGTGAACGGACTGCATAACCAGCAGTAAAACAGCAGTGGATACATTTTGTGCAAATACTATTGTGAATCAGTCGGTGATTGTGACTTTAGTCATTAACAAGTGATCCAATAGGCCTAGTAATTGTCATGAACGAATGAGATCTTATTCAGCAACTCTGCTGAAAAGCTGAAGCCTTTATCAGTTGCTGTTAGCTGGCAGGCCTGTTATTGAAAATATTGACTCCACAGCCACAGGTGTAGATGTGTCAGCTGACAGAGGTGTGGAAACAGGCCAAGCAGTTCATGTTGTCTCCATAAGTCAAGGACTTTTTCACACAAAGTTTTCTAAATACTAAATATGTAAACGTTTAACATTGCTTGTACATGGCACTTAAGTTTTGTGCTGTCCCCACAATCCCCATGCTCTGCCCATATAAACTGGACTGCCTGGAGTGAAAGCACAGCATAGGCCTAAATTGCGTCGGCCTATAACACTCAATACCGGTTGACTGTTGCGGTGTAACCACGTATAGCTGTAAATTCACTGAAATCATATTGGCGGATTGCAGTCTGTAAAAATTTGGCGGATTTTTCGCCAGCCGCATTATTTTTCGGCGGATTTTTGGCAGCAGTATGAAATGTGGCGGATACGGCTAACGGCGATAGCTGAGCGATCTGAAACATAGCAAAGGAAAATTTTGCTTGCAGTTTCTTGTTGCAGCTTGCTAAAGTGTGAAACACAAATTCTATGAGAGTCTGATAGAAAAAAGTGCAAAACGTGCCTCTGTAGTCCCTTTTGTATTGAAATTGATGCGTAGTTTCCATTGATTGTAATAAAGTTTCTGATGCTGTTTGCTGTCAGTTGGCAAGTTGTTGGAGATGCATGGAGAAGGCACGTCCACAACAACGACACACGGCGGGAAATCCAGTGAAGTTGGCGAGAGAGTCGATCGGCCAGACAACTATGAGCCACCCGTCCTGGCTAGTGTCTAGTGGGGGACTCATATATATGCCTGATCGACAATTAACTCATTCTTCACTGAGCTGTGTTCACGTCAACAGCAATTTTCATCAACAGCAGTGTTCACATCAGCTGACATTCTCAGTACTCACCTCTGTGGAATGAATAGATGTTCTGAGATGGAATAATGTGATAATTATTGGTAATGTTGATGTGTACGCAACCAGTACCAGTAATAAAGTGATCATTATCACCAAATTGGCTGAAATTGTGTTACACGTTGAATGAACACTTTACATAGCTAGGGCTGTTGAATCAACATTTTAACGCATTAAGGAATTAATATTGGTTAAAGGAACTAATGCTGTTGATAATTTTGTAAAACAAGCGCCTGTATGCAACAAAATGCCCAAAATTTAGACTTCAATTTGATGAGTGACTAATTATATTGTGCCTGCAGCACTACTCCAGTTTCGTCTATCAGTTTAAATTTAACAGTGCTTCTTAGAGTTAAAATAATGTTGCATGCAGCAAAGAAGTTATTTTTTAAGTGAGGAAAACTTCAACTCACATCAATAACAGCATAACCTGTTAATTTCAAACTATACAATAATAGGATAAAACCATTATTTAGGAGGATAGAAACAGTCATTTAAACCGTAACCGCAGATGTTTGTCTTATCGGTATCGCACTAGGCTATATATCACTGCAGAACATTTCTGGATCTGGGGTCTACTCATTTTCGGCTGTGCCACTCACTTATAAAACTTCATCAAAATCTGCTAATGTCAGTTTGTGAACTTTGCAGACAGATAGTAGTTGAACGTAACCATAATCCTTCCAGTGGCAGCACCAGGTATTTTTCTCTGTCTAATATATTATATTGAACATTGGCAAAAATGTGAAAAGGTGGATGCAAAAACTGCTGATTTCACTTACTAACACAATATACCTTGAGTAGACTTAGACAAAAGCATTACAGGAACTATTTTGTGAAACTAAGTTTGGCAATATTATTTGTAATACGTTTCAAAAGGTTGGCTGCCACGAGCAAATGCTCATCAGCTGTGGCCTCCCATGTAATGGGGTAAATATCTAAAACACAGTGTATACATCATGATTAAACTAAATACGTTGTACACAGTGTACGGCGAAAAACGTGCAGTGAAAGCAATGCAGCAGGTTATTCATTTAGCAGAGTCCGCCAGACTTCTTATGTGGCTGTCTTAACAGGCCACATTACGGGCCTTGTCCATCCGTCTTGTACCAGCTACAGAATCGAAAATGGAAGACATAGAGAACAAGAAGCCCAGCTGTCGCTAGGGTGGCTGACCGTACCGGTTGTCAGTGACTTTCACGGTCGTCCCAAGTCGATTTTCATTTCATTTAAAAGCCAATATGCAACTTCCTATCAGTGATCAGTAGCAACCTAGGCCCTATCTTGCACCGTTAGCCATAATAGCGTGTAACGGCCTTTAAGGTCATCGAAGGTCAATGATTTTCATCTAATCTGTCAGGGCATATGCCACTTCCTATTAGTGATCATTAGTAACTTTGGCACTGTTTCCGCGATATGGCCACTTATAGCTACACTGTGTGCCAAAAAAGCATCCCCAACATTTTTGACTGTAACTTGAAAACCAATTATCAGATTTTGATAATTTTTGGTTCGAATATTCCAGACAACTTGCCATCAAATTATCATTCAGCTTTCCACCTCACTCAGTGTATACTTCTGCACTACCTATAAAAAGCAGATCAAGCGAAAAATGTGTTGAAATAAACAGGAAACATCCCCGACATTATTGATCGTAACTTGAATAAAGATTAGCTAGCAGATTTTAATATTTCTTGGCAGAAATATTTTTGACACAACTAGCTATTAAATAGAAGTTTTAGTTTCCACCTCACCCAACGTGTGCTTTTGCACTACCTGGGGAAAGCAGACCAAGCATAAAAAGTGTTAAAATGACTGTAAAGACGTCATTAAATTCCATCTATCCTAATCTGTGGGCCCCAACAGCAGGTCTGTTACAAGGTTTGACTGTCCTGCAGCAGTGTGTTTACCAGATGAAGTTTAGGAATGTCTGCGAGGTCAAAAAGCAACTGGTACAGCCTGGATTGGTCTGGAGCAGAACATTATCGATACTGCTGTCAGTGAATGGAGAAAGCGTCTACTTGCCTGTGTTCACAAAATGTGTTTTACGTGTTCTGTTAATTAAGCAATCATATCGGATTGGATAAAAAAGTGATATTTCATTGGTTCTGTTTTCCCTAGGTAGTGCAGAAACAAACGTTGGGTGAAGTGGGAAACTAAATAGTCATTTGATGGCAAGTTTTGTCTGGAATATTTGTACCAAAAATTATTAAAATCTGGTAATTGGTTTTCGAGTTACAGTCGGAGATGCTTTTTTGAGACACAGTGTATAGTGCTTAAAGACCCTTCTAGGTCATAAAGGTCATCGATTTAACCTATATGTCATTTGAAAACCAGTATGCAACTTCCTATTAGTGATCAATAGCAACCTAGGCCCTACCTCGCACCATTTAGTCACAACACGTCCGTGATGTACAGACAGACGGACCTAGACGACGACAGCCATGACAACAGCTCGATCGTTACTAAAGTACCGTCGGCTAAAAATCAAACGTGAACGTTCCACAGGGCAGGAATAGGCTTAGCCTATATGCTATGCAGTTTTCAGCTGGGGTAAATAAGGGTTATGGTTATGCAGGTAAGGTGTGTACAGAGTGATGTAACTGAACTGAACTGACATGGTTTAGTTTTTGACGAACTGATCAATAGGCTAGCAATAGCAATGCATTACAGTAGGCACTGCCTAAAGGCGTTGGTGGTCTACGTGACTACGGGCACGTACGCGTCAACCAATGACTAATGGGATCGCCCTGCTCGCTCATTGGTCAGTTTATCACAAACTAAACCATGTTAGTTCAGTTCAGTTACGTCGCTCTGTATGCGCTTTAAGGAGGGCCGCATAATGTTGGAACTGGGCTCAGCTGCCGGTAGAGGAATTAAACTCATTAACAAATTAGCATAATACACAGCATTAACATAACACACGTAGGCTGCTAACATTATAAACTGGCGGGTAGAATGTCTTTGGGTGGACTAACGCTGGGGCTGCGTTTAGACCGCCGCTGCGAGCTTGCGCGGCGTAGAGTAGTACCCTGGCGAATCTCAACCAATAGACGGTCAATGATGCACCCGTCCTCGTTCACTGGAGTCGTTTGCTGCTGACCAGCTTCTGAAACCAACCACCACATCAGTTATAGGCTATAAAACTACACTGTGTCCGGAAAAAGTAACCTTCTAGACATTGTACAGTAGAAATAAGATAATAACTCCGCTGAGAATTAATATTTTTCAACGAAATTCGGTGATCGCTTCGACAATTTATTGGGGATTAAGTGTACGAAATGTTATTCAGATTCGTTCAGATTTGACATTTCTGTTGTACGATGTCTAGGGGGTTACAAAGTAATCTGTAATTAGGCGGAATTGCATCGACAGATGACAGCGAATATTTGAAACTGCATGTTTTGTCTGCAGCGTTCAGCCAGCCTTTCAAATCTCCCCTTCATTGCTCATTGGTGATCAGGGACCGTATAATTATGTGTCACTGCCCCCCAGAATGATGTACCTGTCAAGTGACATATGTAAATCCATCCAACGGTTGAAGTGGGGTGTAAACCTACAAATGTGACGGACAGACATACAAACCACCCTACGGAAAAATGAGTGAGAATTACTTGAACTGCTTTCGCTGCAAAAAGAGCGACTCTGCCTAAGTTCGTGGACAGTAAGCTTTAATTAAGAACGTTCAGCAAAAGTGAAAATAGAAGCAGCATTGCGCGATAACTGGATGGAGCAGATGAATATAGGACAACTGGTGCCTGGTAACTTAGCCCTCCTGGGGGGGGGGTACTTTGTCATCAATTCATAACTATTAAAACACGTTTTCCGCGTCAGTTGTATATTGGGAACCGTGCTTTTACAAGTTTCATGTACATGCCTTAACTTTAAGGGCACGTATTTTGCACGAAACTAAGTAAGCTTAGGTTTAACTTAAGGCTATTGGTCAGTACGTTGAGATAAAAAATAGCTCACCGTTCTTTTTCTCATTTTTCATTTCTTGTTGTTTCCTGCGAGCCGCCGCCTTTTCTTCCTGAATTTTTCGTTGTTCATTGTCCTGTACAAAACCCATTGACGGAAGCTTATTAGAATTATATTTTGAAGGCACTTAATTGCACATGGCTAATGGCTTTATTATTTTAAGCATTATTGTTTTTACGCGCGAAAGCAGGTATACTGCTGTAGCGCGTCTTAGCCATCGCTAATTTTACATCAACAATGCGTCATCTATTGGCAATCACAGTGCAAAATTTCAGTTAAATCTATCTACACAAACAATAATTATAGCGGCTTTTGTAAGGTCGCTTCAAAACGTAAAGTGTCCAGTATTAGGCAGCAGTTTGTTTCCCTAATCCTGACAGTGTCAACGGTTTGCTGAGAAATTCTGCGATAAATTTTTAGCACCATACCACCATACAGGCCCGTCCAGAGGGTGGGGGAGAGGGGTTAGTTACCCCGGGTCCCGCGACGTTTGGGGG
>Ga0056128_1000630_pt1 | contig 33352 bp, 22 predicted proteins | sample WorMetLIZISLAND2_FD_71113 | JGI IMG/M metagenome (GOLD analysis project Ga0056128, IMG submission 71113) | Marine gutless worms symbiont microbial communities from Max Planck institute for Marine Microbiology, Germany - Olavius geniculatus... ...
TGGTAGTAGTCTGTAAGTTAACAGACTAGACTCAATTATTGTCATTTAAATTTCAAAGTTCACTTATTTTTATTATCTCTGAATTGCATTGTCTGAGCTCTGTCTATGTTGGTGCATTGAATTTTGTTACGTCATTCATTATGCATCTATGCAATCTATCACTTAATCAAACAACGTGGCCAAACGTCGGACAAAATGCTGAAAAATGCGATCGCATATGCGGAAATTTGCGCTATATATGCGAATTTTAGCATACGCGGCGTATTTTCCTCATATGCGATTTTGAAAATGCCATTATATGCGGAAAAATATGCGATTTGCACTTTTTGCCAAAACATGCGATCGCATATTCGCATATAACCAACATCCCTAGCTGGGCTGACAGCAACTGTTTTTAAGGCTAAATATATGCAGGAAAAACAAGTGGTGATGGCAGATTGCTTATTATTTGTATTCGGCCTGTTTTGGCACAACTATTCGGCCGAATACAAATACACTATTCGGCCTATTATTCGAACCGAATAGAATACGAATAGAATATCTGGGACAGCACTACTTCTTGATCTGAAAATGTTCTACTAAGACAAAAAACTAGATAGCAGCCAAAAATTTAAGTGGGGGTCGCAGCTGTCCCCCTGACCTCCTCCCCCTGTCACAACCCTACTGATAATCTAGCGAATAAAGTCTCATACTGGAGAGGTTTTCAAATCCGATGTTGACCGGGGGTCCGGGTGCAGGTGCGTTGGTTTGCGGTACGGGTGCCACAGCAGGTGAGTATGGGTTATAAGCTGGCACTGCAGATGCAGATGTTGATGAGGCATGAGTCTGATCTGCCGGCTTTGCGGGTAGCTGAAACACACGACAAACAGCATACCAGAGTTCATACCGACATTAAAAGACCGTTCTTCACGACTTGCAAAGACAAAATTTCAAGTGAGTGAGTCAGTAGGGTTTAACGTCTCACTTGACACAGCATAGGTCATTTCGGGGACGGCCTTTTCAGGCAGAATGCACACAAACACAGAGTAATGAAATGGCGAGTTTAACCTTTACAGAAACACATAACACAAAAAACGAGCTAAAACGAACATAATGTAAGAACTCCATTATACGCGTGCATATGTAATTAACCATAATGGTAATTCTGCTAATCTTCCCTGTTATCATGCAAACAGTCCTAAATTTCAGAATGCTGTCTGTGTCTATTAGAGAACAGGGGTGTATTTTTGAGGTTTCCCAAAACTGGAAAAACACGTCAAAAACTTTCAAGGATATGCTTCGAAGGTGGTGTTCTTGGACAAGAGACAGAAAGTCCCCTCGCCACCAGCTAGAGGGTACGAGAATGCTTTAAGCTCCCACAGCGAGGTCCAAAACAAAACGCCAGCCTCAAACTCTTTTCTGGTCATGAAAAAGCCGTTAAAAAATGTTAGTTTTACTGCAAAAATTTCCACGCAATGCAATACGACGAATTTCTTCTCCAGTGGGTAATACTCAAACCAGAAAGTATAACTTCCAAGACGACTCTGGTAAAATTCCAGGACTTTCGAAGGACCTATGCCTTTTTCGAGAACTTTTCAGGCCGAGAAATCTGAACATTCTAATTTAGGACTTTGCAAAACTTTACACAGTCCGTATACACACTGCCATAAAAAAATAACAGATATCGGTAGCCCAGTGCCAACATAATTTGCAGCCATCCACGCACCTACATATATATTGCACTTCAAAATCCTAACTCTAACCAATCCATTCGCCATAACCTTTGACATTTTCAGCTGAAAACTGGCATACCAGTTGCTCCTGTCCTGCAGCAATACCAGCCATACTGATTTTGGCTTTCCCACACTTTTCAGAAGAAAGTGAAGAATCAATCCCGGTATTGCAGTGACTAATCACAAGCAAGGATTATGCAAACATAAAGAGAAAAGTTAAAGATAGGAGCAGCTGGCAGAAGAGATTATCGTAAACCTGACATGCGACAGAAGACCGAAAAACAGATTGCTATACATTACATGCATATGTATTTATGTACCCCATCAAGTGATTTCTCACTTCATAAGCTGATATTTTACTTACTTATTTACTACCAGCAATAACTTTGACCAGTCACGTCACTATAACATGAGGATATGGATTAATGAATGAAGCAACAGATAAAATATATTAGCACATAAATATTATCAGAGACATGATCAAAAATGGCCAGCCTCCTTACCGTGCTGATGATAGCACCCATCCATTCGCTGCAACACAAATAACAAGAAATTTGAGCTAATGCTCACGAGACACAAAAAACCTATGGCAGTTCCGGTTCAGTAGTTTAGCTGAAAATTGGGGTTCATGCTAAGTTAATATACAAACACCAAATTCTCCATCTGGATTGCATAATGATAGTTCCGCGGCACCACCTTGTGAATGATATAGACTTGCGTTGCAGCCTAAAATCGCCAAAAAAATCCATAAAACCCCCTATTTTGGCGTTCAAGGTCATTCAAAGTCATTGAATTCGGCGCCAATCGAGAGCCAGTGTACGACTTCCTATTAGTGATTAATAGTAATCTAGGCCCTATCTTACACTGTTACTGAAATGCAGCGACTTACTAGCCAAAAAATCGCAAATTTTGCCCCCTCCCCTCTCATTTGGTGCCCTTGTTCGGGGTCTACCTTCGAATTTATGGAAAAGCTTTAAGGTTCCTGAAACTAGTGTCTTACGGACAGCTGACAGTGAAGATTTGGCGATCCTATCTTGCACAGTTGCTGACTGATCCACCCGTGTGACAGACAGACAGACAGACAGACAGAATTGCGATGGCTAAGATGGGGTGAAAGCAGTAGCTGCTTTCGTGTGTAAAAAGTACACAGCTGTGGACTAAATATGAAATAAACTGTTAAAGTAAGTTTTAATCTTTGCACCATTATCATAAAGCAAACTGTGCAGCTCAAAAATGATAAATAAATTTCCTGAAAAAAAACTGAAAAGCAAGTTGTCTAAATAAATTATCTAAAAAAATCCAGCAAACTGACACAAAGAGAGGCTGCAGTCAACCGTGGACTGTTTGAACAACTGAAAAATATTACGAAATAATTGGTGAAATAATCTGCAGCCAAGATGATCAAGCACCCACAAATAACCCGGTAAAATTACACATGCAACTTGCATTTCTTGTTGACTGAAAACATTTTATAAAACAAAAACATAAATGATATGTTTCACTCGAAAATTATTACTAACCACTCTTCTTGGTTTAGTATCAGCTCATTTCACAATGATCATTTTATTGCATATTTATATTAAAATATTGCATATTTTTCGCCAGTGAAAGCGAGAGTGGTGTATGAATACGTTTCTTTTAATTATACTTGCAATTTAATTACTTTTCTGTATAAAGTAAATTTGTCATTCTGCATATAGGTATTTACTAACGAAAGAATCAACATACTTGAAATCTTGATTGCTGCTGGTGAGGAAAAAGTGTATTTTGCTTTTCTTGTTCGGTTCCTGTGGAAACGCTATCATAAACTCGATGCTGGAACTGGAGGGTACCTGGGGACTGTATGGAATGGCCCGGCAGTACGAGCCCACCGTTAAATAGTCACATACCACCTACAGACAGAATGAGATATTATCCCTATATACCACCAACATATAACACATATTAACCCATTAACCCTCAGTGAGTTTGCCAGCACATAGAGGCTGCAAGGAACAGCTCAGCAGTATGAGCGAACTGTTGATTGTCACAGACCACCTACAGACAAAAAAAATATTAACTAAAGAAGATACAGATTAATCATCAAGACGGTTAATAAATAATAACATTTCAAGCAGTAGCCAACAATTTAAACTATAAAAGTCATATCTTCAACTTAACTAAATATTACATAAACTAGAAAGAAAAGTATCTGGAAACTGATAATTGCCATCTCCAAAAAGTTAAACATTTTAATCAGTCTAGAAAACTGAATAAAAAGAATGGTTATGTAACGATTGTGTATCAGTGCATTTGGAACAAATTTATCTGAATATTCTTATAAAGCTGCTAAATAAAAAATGTACACTTCATTAGATAATCACCCCTATTAGTTCAGACTGAAAATACTGGATAACTAATCATTAATTTTTGACAAAAAAACTATTACAATGTTTTAATCATTACCACCTGTAACATAAACCCTGTATAAAACTACCGACACATTATAAATTAATTTTTAACACCACAATATTTGCTAAATACTACAACAGATACTTGAGGAGTACAGTCAAAGATAACAACTAAGACAAGACATGTCACTCAGGCAAACTATACTCTCTGCAACCTGTACCAACAGTATAGAAAACCCTGTGCTGTAGCATTGGCTAGACATTTATGATGTATATATTTGTAATTGCATACATATATGACTCTTAGTGCAGCAAAAACGTTTGCTTCAAATACAAAACAACACTAATCATTGTAATATCCATATCAACTCAGCCTCCTACCCTCAGCAGACAACCATTTACAACTAGTGGTACACAAAGAGACAGCCAAATCATATCATACCCTCAGTGAGACGGTGCCTTTAGTGTTTCGATCGTTCTTTTTCTTATACCAGACGAATGTTCCATCTTTGTACAACTCCACAAATACTTTCTGCCACGACTCACCGATCAGACCCTCTACAAGTCAGGACAATTATCAATTATCATCAGTATAACTAAAGACAAGAGTGTATGGCACTTGTTAAAAAGAGAATGCCGTAACATCAAAGTTAATAGCAGATTTCTATAGCACAACAGAACTTAAGATAAGAAACAGAAAAAATCTTTTAAAGTGTCGTAAAGCATTGTCATATAAAATGACAAAGCAAAACTACAGACATCTATCACTATGAGGCATCTAATCCAAGACTGATGTACAACTGAGTACATATCAGTAGAGTAATTAACGTAACAAGCAGCTAAGTGAATGACAACGTACTTGCAAACTTCTCGAGATAACCTTGTTTCACTCGTTCACCAGACATCTCTACAAACAAACAACTCAGTTTCATAACAGAAACTATTCTCAATAAATACAATATTGCACAACCACCATTAAACCCTATGCGAATCTGCATATTGTACTTCATTCTGATTCCAGTAAAATTTTCTTTATAACTTACTGAAGCAACTCTGCAAGTCAAAATTACCACACCTCAGGACAAATGCATTTACAAGCTCTAAACTGAAACACAATAATGCTGATTTTAAAATGACGACAGTAGGCTCACATAGTAAAAACTAATAAATTGACTGTAGAACAGCAAAACAAATGAGAAAATCTGAAGTACAAATAATCTATTCTTAACTTCTACACAGTTACAGATCATCAAATCAAGACTGCTTACAGGTGAGATGACCAGAACTTGTTGCACGTGCGATCTAATAGCTTCTATAACAGGATCGGAGTTAAGCAGCCCGAATTGCAAGACAATCCCCCCTTTACATTAGCAACACACGCACACACAGACACTCACACAAATTTCATTCATTTCAGCTAATAAGGGTAGTTAGAAGTAAAATTAACATCGGTACACCTGATTATATGCACATCACAATCGAAGAAGTACTACCGGAATGAGCGAGAAGCAGTGAATGCGAAATAAGTGACAGCATAGTCATAATGAGATGATCGGGGATGTATAGCAAGAGCTACTTCACTAGAACAGTAATCGTTGATTATATTGTAGTCGAATAGCAAAATACCAAACACAGAGTGTCTATTTAGGATTATTCCAATATATTTTACACCAATAAAACGTAACAAACCTTTTTTACAAGATGTAAACAAATACACTAACGACAACACGTAAACAAACGGATAAACACTGACATGGAAAATAAGTAAGCCGGTAGCTGTAACGTGACAAAGAGTCATGGGGACGTAGGTGTGCAGCTGATTCATTTCATGCATTGCTACCGTTACAACCGTAGTACGTTATCCATTCTATTTTAATTCGATGTAGTTAATAATATTTCCAAAATATAATTCAGCACTGAATCAAACTAGAAAATGATTTCATGTTGCCCTGTACTGACACAGTATGCGGCCGTCCGCGCAAGTCTAACAATCAAATTGAGTGTCTCTGGCTCTTGTCCGTGCGAACTAAGCTTAGGCCTTTAACTCAAAAATGCGAAAAAATCACATCTCGTGAGTCTCGACTGCATGGTGTTTGCTTAATCCGGAAATTCGTGTCAAAATGAGTGTAAGTAACTACCAGTAGTGATTTGTAGCAGGAATCAGCTACTCGGATGTCGATTCAAAAATAATCATTGCCCGGTTCCCGTGATATGGCCCCTATAGCTACACACCCATTACCATGAAGGCTCTGAAAAGTTTAGACCGGAATGAAATTCTCTACCATGACTCACGTCCACTGGCCAAAGCTTCTATGCCCCAAATCTAGGATTGAGATCAGGCTCCAGTTCCCCTCCCACCTTTTCCTTCTCCTCACCCTTTTCCCGCCCCATTTTCTTGCCATTCCTCGTCCCTATCCTGTATCTCCCTTTTCTTCACTACCATTCTGTTTCTCTCCCATCCCCCTTTTCTTCTCCCCTTCGCATTCCATCTTCCACCTTGCCCTTCACGGAGGGCTCATGCACACACTTCCTAGTCCAGCTAAGTTATGTGTGGGAGCGCTGTGACCTCCCCGAGTGCGTCCAGCACAGAACCCGGCTGCCAAACGGTTTATGGTACATTTTGAGCTAACAAGCTATAGTGACAGCAGTTTTGCATACAAATGTAACAAAACTCCCCCCCCCTCATTTTTCACTGAGTGCAAGCTACGCCAAACAGGGTATGATTATAGGAACACATGGCGTCTCCTAGCATACTTTGTGCCTGCTGCCATTGCATTGGACTAACGTTTTGCTAAAATATCCCAGTATCACATAGCAGTGGCACTAGTGACATCTTTGTGACCAATTTTCTCCACAGTCTTTTAGTGAAAAAATGTTGAAAGCTAAACACAGTTTGGCAAATTTATGATAAATAATGCAAGGTATTGTTTTTATGGGACACCATGTATAAAAATTTCGAATGACTGACTGACCGACTGATTACAAATTATGCCATTCAGCTTTGCATTTAGAAAAAAACGATAGCCTACAAAGCAATTAGAATGTTAAAACGATCAACTCTTAACAATGCTGTTTGAAAAACACAGACATAAAACAGTTTTATTCAATCACATCAATATCATGATTATAACAAGAACAGCAACTATAAAGACATCAAAATAAACAAAAGTCCATGGCATAGTTATGTAGTATAAACAGCAGAAAACAGACATAAACGGAAACAAAGTCAATGCAAACGTTAGTGGCAGCTGATCCAGATACAAACAAACAAATAAACAAACAAACTGTGATAAATGCTAAACTGATAAACAACACATAAGGCAGTATACACAAGATAATCATGATATACACCATGTCCCAAAATTAGCGGCCCCACAGCAGATAAGTCGGTGTAAAATTGTTAATAGCTGATAGATATTTATAAAATTTGAAAGAGTCATGGAGACAATCATTCTGAACTGGCATTTAAAGTTTGAGCTCAAAGTGGCCACTTGTGGCCTCAATGCAAGGTCTTAGTCTAAGGCGGGTATGCTGCTGCTTGATCCCTTTGTCAGTGACAATGTATTGAACATAACCCTAATGTAAACAAACTCTGACGTTATAATGACGTTACACTGAGCACACATGGTAAGGTGCGTACGTCATAATGGGTGTGACAAAGTAACGTTAAGAATTTAAGACAGTGCAGTGCACGATATGTCGTGTTTAAAGCAGAGGAGCTGCTAATTAACTCCACCAAGAAGGTAATGTTTTTGCCAGACTTTGTTTGTCTGTCTGTCTGTCTGTGTGTTAGCAAGATAACTCAAAAACTTATGAACGATCTTTCTGAAATTTTGACGGTATGTCAGGAATGACACAAACTACCAGTGATTCAATTTTGGGAGTGATCCGGAAGGAATCCTGGATTCTGGATCACTTTGAAATTTTCGTTACCATTGCTTTCAATGGGGCACAAGGGAAACCACTGCAAAACCAAAGATGGTGCTGCCACCTAGCGAACAACATTGCCTTGGCGGAGGTGTGTGGGCTCTGACTGCTTTCTAGTTTTAGGACATGGTGTATATAACATATAACACTTTGACGTAATTAAGAGAATCGATGACAGCATGATATACGTATAGCATACATCAGCAGAAGCTACGAAACTTGCCACACCTGCTGCAAGATAACTGCCGCAACTACAGGGTGTCCCGAAGAAAATGCAGTAGAATAACAAAAAATAGGGTTAAGTTTTGTTGCAGAGAGTTCTTGTTGTAGAGAGCCTGAGATTCTGTCATGATGGGGGGTGTTACATTGGTATCACGGTTGAAACAGCTGGGTCAAGTGTTTAAGTCAGAGATGTCAATGCAACAACAAGTTGCAATGTGTTGCAAGAAAGACTGCCCTAAAAGCATTTCGTGCAACTCCATCAAGACTTTCCAGTTTTATCACGTAACATGAGACATTCCAGTTTTTTTTCCGGACACCACGTATACTGTACAGTTCTAAAACTGAAAGCCAAAGGAAGAACATATTTCTGGCAGTATGCAGCCTAACAGTTACACAAATCAAAAACTAAACTTGCAGCAAATGAAACTACAGAAGCAACAAAGATAATGAAAATGATATTAAACACATAAAAACATACATACACTTAACTAAACACAAAAGAACTACATCCAACATACATATACACTACATCAACTATATCAATGACCATTAGACGTATACACGTACACACAAAAAATATAAAACTCTGCCGTTAGAAAAGAAAACAATACAAAGCAATTAAAACTTTAAAGTGACCGACGCTAAAAAAATACAGTTGAGAAAGGGTGTTTAAATCGTGACAAATTCTACACTGGCGGCCGAATGAACTGTCAACAGAGCTTTCAATATATTCATGCAAACGCATTTCTCAACACAATCCACAGGCCTACGAATCAACTTCTTTCACCCGTTCATTGCCCGATACCGTTTTGGTGCAGCATGTATAACTGCATGAGATTTCGAGTGGCTGATATAAAACGGTGTCCAAAACAACCTGCATTGTAAACAAATGTCCAGCATCATTGGTAGAATTACTCTTAACCCAATATGTAAACAATAGAGCAAACATTAATGCTTGAGTAATGTGAGAAAAATGCAAAAATATAACAGTATATTGTAAGTAAAATATGTGTTACACATGTGAAACATACCAATTATATAACCACATATACTGTACAGATGGCACGGTTGCTAGCCCATAGGGCTGTACTGTCAGTAAGTTGCAGAACTAAATAAAATAAAAATGATAGGCTAAGTTCACTCAGTTAAATGTCAGACAATCAGATAGGCTTATATTATGATTACGCCAACAATATATGATGCACATATTCCAACAGAATAACAACTACTTGCCAATATTTCTAGAATAGATAATGTCACAAACTGAAACAACTAAGTAAGCACTGTGCCTTTACTGAATATCAAGTCAAATGCGCACAAAGAACGTAAAAATCATAAATGCAATAGAGAGTAAAAAACAATCAAACGAAAAAGTATGTAATATTGTTAAAGCACTGTAAAGAATTACGCCTGTTAATAAAAAAAACTGGTATGGTGAAAATGCTACATGCAGCAGAAGACAATTGCACTAGCTGCAACTGCTAAGAGAAGACAGTAACGTATTGCTTGGACAGGAGTGCTCAGTGCTTAAAATGTGATTACAAAACAGAACTAGAAGGTGCTCGCAAAAGTGCATATCTCCACCAAGTGAAGTAATTCAAACATAACAACCACTACTACTACTACTACTACTACTACTATATTGTGACCATGCATCTATCTGCCACCATTATGGAGATATAGCGCATCAAATACATGGACACAGACACAAGGACACACACACACACACACACAGAGACACATGGAATGACAGACACATACAACGATGGACAGAATGATCGATCTTATAATCTCCTCCAATGTTCACTATGTGGCGGAGATAATCAACACAGATACATAACACTAAAATGAAAAAAACATCCTTAGTACATTATTGCCTAATGCTGGTGCATCTACTTGGAATACTCTTCCTGACATTCTGAAATGCAGCAAACACTCTTTACCTACAATCAAATGCCATCTGAAACACTTTTTATATCCGCCAAGTAAGAACGTAGTGAACATTGAAAAAGATTATGAGGTTGATTGTTCTGTTCGTCGTTGTGTCTGTCATTCCGTGTGCGTGTCTGTCTACACGATGACTAATAAATAGCAATGACGTCATTGCACCAACACCAGCTATTACATTAACCTCCCTGCCCTGCAGCGAAGTGGCTCTTCCTTCTGCCTCCCCTTTCCTTGTGTTTACATCATTTCACTTGGTGGAGATATGCACTGTCACGAGCGACTTCTAGTTCTTTAAAGTTTACTGGCACATTGAGCACAACCTACCTTTTTTCAGTTAACACACTACACAAAGTACTACAAATAAAAATGCAATCAAATATTCATTAATAAGTGTAAAAAAACTTGTCAGTAATACAGCAGAATGGGTGGAATAGTAAATGGGTAGGTTCGTGCAAGTTTGATGCTAAGGCACAGATTCGTTCATCATCTTCATGAAAGACACATGGCATGCACTAACATGTTGAACTCTACACCTTGTCTGGAAAAAAACATCCCCAACATTTTTGACTGTAACTTGAAGAAAAATTATCCCATTTTAATAATTTTTGACACAAATATTTTGGACAAAACTAACCATCGAATGACTGTTTAATTTTCCACTGCACCCATTGTCTGCTTCTGCACTACCTGCGGAAACAAAACCAACGAAACATTTCATTTTTATCCTATATCACCTGTTCGGTTTTCCCAGGTAATGCAGAAACAGACATTCGGTGAGGTGGGAACTACAGGCAAGTAGTATCAGAAAAGTTTGCACTAAAAATTATTAAAATCTGTCAATCCTTCTTCAAGTCACAATTGATAATGTTGGGGATGCTTTTTAATGTATTTCTGTTCATTTCAACTCATATTTCTTTGGTTTTGTTTTCCCCAGGAAGTGCAGAAGCAGACAGTGGGTGAGGTGGAAAATTGATTGGTCATTTAATGGCCAGTTGCCCCAAAAACATTCGATACCAAAAAATTATTAAAATTGGATATCCCCTTTTCAAAAGACAATCAATAACGTTTGAAATGTTCTTCCCCGACACAGCGTATAGGCACAATCGCTGAGAGCTAACGATAAACGACCATTTAAAAACATTTCACTGCAAACATGAAAATTAAACAGAATCCATGAATTTGCTGCCAGCAATTACAGACCTTACAGCCATACAAACACACAAAAACATACAGCAACAATAATAACAACATTATTTCATTATTATTTATATTACTGTTAATGCTGATAAAATATTAACACTAGCAACTACAACAACAACAACAGAACAACAAGAACACTTTAAGAAGGTTAAGCGTGTTGACTTTCGAGCTAATACCAGAATTATAAATACTTAATTAAACAAATGGAAGCATTTCAACAATTATTAAAAAATAAAACATATAATACTTAACAACCAACAGCTGTAGAACATGAGCGCTTAACAACTGAAACAATTTCTAGAAAAAATGACCACATTTCTTACTGTTCTTGGAGAAGATACATTTCCACTCAGCAGAGAGCGACACACGAGGGACAAACACACAACGAACAGAGAAATAGACCGCAAACTGTAGCAAAACAACTTTCACATTAACATGCACAAACGAAGACAAGCATGGAACGAACAGTGGCAAAAAGAACAAAAAACTGTGCTGACACATTTTTATCCGGTGTCTTTCCATTTCACCTTCCACATTTTTCACCACTGCATTTCCGGCTGAGCTCAGGATTACAAAGTGCAATGTCACTCTGCCCAAAACAAATCATCCGAGTAACAAATAATTAACGAATATCGAACTAATCCCGACATGATTGAAGGGCAGGACACACTGGCCGTACATACAGCCAGTACCGAAAACCATTGTCGTGCAATGTTTTTCTTTACTGTCCAGACCGTACATAGATATAGTGCAAACAGATAACCATCCGTATGTCGGCCCGTACAGGAGTTCCAAATAATTTACTAATTATTATAACATAAACATCACAATCTACGTCACAGAATTATATTCTTTTTGCTAGAGTATCCTATGCAGTCCTTTGGACCAAAAGCGATCAAGTTCAAGGTTGATCGATTTGTAAAAAAATTTGCATGAGCAACGTGTCAAAAACAGCAACTGTATGTACGGCTAGTGCATACAGGGCTTAAATGTAAATAAAACTCAATATTTCGTACAGCCCTAGCACAACCTGATCAATGACGAAAAGTCATTCATTATACAAACACATATGCACAAAAAGCCTAAGAAATCCAGCGGCAATGAGACACTCTTAATAAATCCAGTGGAAGCTATTGAGTGACAGGTAGGCGTGGCAGTAGTTGCATTCAGTTACAGATGACTGTCAGAGGCTGCAGGAGATCAGCCGAGAATTGACTAATGGACAACACCTAAACCACAAACAACAACAGTTGCATTTAATAAGTTGACAAATTCATTCAGAATACAACCTTTATATTCATTGTTATTGTTGACGTTTTGGCAAGTGCTGCTGCCTTCGTCAGAACGACTGTCCACCAGTGGCGAAGAATAAGTAATCATAGATGTGTGGAGGTTGGTAGAACCCCTCTTTGAACCACGTCATAGACTGGGACTGCGCCAAGGTGATCAACAGAGAAAGCAATAGAATGGACCAGTGGATCAGGGAAGCGATACACATTAAAAAAAGAGCAAGACAGTCGTTCCGACAAAGGCAGCAGCGATTGCCGAATTCTGATGAATTTGTAAGTTTACTAAGTCTATTCAAAAACAACAGTTGCAACTTAAAGGATAGCGTGATGTTCAACTTATAATCAAAAGCTCAGGAATTCGACCCTCAAAAAATTCACTATGAAACGCAGTGAAATCATTTCTGTCAATCGTTCGGGAGGGGGTGGGTCTCAGTCTACGTAACCTGTTGCTCTTCCACCAGTAACACTGTTTCAAAGGTACAATTTACAGGAAAAAATTAAAATCAAAAATCCTTGGGGAAATCCGTAAACCCCCCTGAATGATGCCCCCGATGAAATGTATCGGAATTCACAGCATTCTCAAAGCACAAAATTCGAGGGCATTTCAAGGAATATAAGGACCTAAATTTGCAGTTTTTAAGCAGCAATATCATTGACAAAAAAGCCACACCTGCAGAAAGATATGCAAAATATAGCAAGCAAAGATGTTTAAAACAAATGTGGACACTACGAACATGCAGCATTCACACTCGATCGACCGCCAAGCGCACTAGAGATTTCTTCGAAATGATAGTGCGCTATATAAATGTTCACTTATTATTATTATTACTGGCAAAATGCAGAAAAGAAACAATCGTTTGCTTCAAAATTGTAACTAAATGCAGAATTTCCAAATACTGAAAATTTAACTTTAAGGACTTTTCAAGAACTTTCAAATACTTTCTAGCACGTTGTCAGTTTCTACGGTAACACGTACCATTTAGTCACAGTATGTGCATGACAGACAACAGTCAGACAAAAGCCTGTGACACAGACTTAGCCTTAATGGTCAGCCAAAAAGCAGTTGATTTATGTGATCATCGATTAGTTACTGGAACAGCATGCCACTAAGCTGCGTGTGAGCATGTGAAAGAAATACCTTGGTATCTGCATTGAAATCGAAGACGGCTTGTTGACCATTGACAGTAACTTTGCTGGGTCCGCCATTTGTCACTCCAAACACCATGATAGTCTCCAGCTTCATAGCAGCCTCTGAGTAGCCCGACTTCACCACCGTCGACGTTATCTTACCCTACACGTTGTCATGACAACCAATACAATACCGGCCATCCATAAAAAACGTCCGCACTGACGGGGGGGAGGGTTAAGCCAAATGCGAACAAAAGTGGACAAGGGGAGCGGGGGTTTTCAGTAAAAGTGGACGTCCACACTTACACATGTAGGCATCTGCTATTAAGCAGTGAACATCGGCAGCTCACAGCAGCCCACATCAGCAACAGGGCAAGTCAGATGATTTGGGTCCGCTATACCGATGGTCTGCTATTCCAAAAGTCTACTATTCCCACTAACGGAAGCCTAACCCTAAGGCTGACCCTAACCTTAATCCTAACCCTAACCCTAACCTTAACTCAAATGCTAGCACTGTGGCGCGTATCTGCACAATGGACTTTCGGAATAGCGGACCTTTGGAATAGCGGGCCGGTACCAGTCAGACAGACGTAACTGACACCAGTTGTACAATGGCCCCAGCACTGAGGTAGTTCTGAGACATTAGCGCTGAGTCCACACATAAGCATTACTAAGCAGTCATGTTCAGTCAGTCCAGATGCAGACGTCCACGGGGGGTGGGGGGAAGGCGAAGTGTTGGGCCAATGCAGACAAAAGCGGACAAGGGGAGAGGGGGAGTCAATTTTGGCTGATATTATGCAAACGTCCTTCATGGATGACCCCATACTAGAAATTTGGAGCAGGACCCAATGTGAGGCCGCCCACGGCTAAAAGTCCAATTGAGGGAGTTTTGGTCTACCGCTGCTTATTTGTCAAGCTGTCAATTAAAAATGTGGTAAAATGCTTTGCCTCTAAATCCCCTGAACGAATCTCGCTGAAATTTGGCCTCAATTACTTCCAGGTCAGGGTCATCCTTCCTCCAATTTTGGTCTTGGTCTGCTGTCTGGTTTCAGAAAAAAAAATTAAAAAAATAGAAAAAAAAAATTATAAAATAGAAATAAAAATGTAGAAAAGCAAAAACATAAGGCCTCCTGTTAAAACACTGTGTCCGGCAAAAAACTGACTCCCTAGACATCGTGCAATAAAAATGTCAAATTTGAACGTACGCTCAAATAGCACTTGTGTCAATGGAAAGAAATAAATCTCCCAAATAATCCAGAGAACAATGTATTCCAGACACTTGGCTGGGAGACTGATAAAAAAAGCTCCAAAGATACTCCACTAATGTATTGGCACTCCAACAAACCGAACGTTAGCTTACGTCAATCAGCCACTCATGACATATTTAACAAAATCCAATGCAAATATGGCAAACTGTTTCGTGCAAGTTTTGCGAATATTTTACACGTTGACACAATCTAACCAACGCAGTCAGTTAAGTAAATATATTCAGCCGATGATCAACTAGCAGACATAAAAAACCAACCAGGACCGCAGTGAACTGAATCAGATTGAACTTGCCACTTTCAACGGCGTCTGCAAAAACATAAATAACACTAGAAAATGCGCACGTTAAAAATTCATGGTGATACATTTTGCAATTTTTTTCTTTAACTTTGTGAGACATACTACAATATGTGAGTTGACGAAATATCTGCTAATGGCAAAAAATCATGGAAAATGATTCAGTATTACTTACAAAGATGAAGATGCCATCCAAAAAAATTCCAAAGATATTTTACCACCACCAAATGGAGAGATACACAGATCATTATGATAATAACATAAACTTTTCAGCAATTTATAAACTAAATAATACCTTAACTTAAAAACCTGCAAGGTTTACAATTAATATACATCTTTATTCATCTTTATTCATAAAATATTTAATAAGATAACATATGAACAAAATAACACATAAATGAAAACTAAAAAGCAGCAAAAACAACCAAATGCATACAAATTAAACTTTATATGGTACAATTAATGCATAAAAACAGATTATCAGAAAGCAAGTTCGGCAAACCTATTGATTCGCCATCGTCCCAATAGAGGGAGCCATTAGCAACTCTGTTGGAAGTGAAAGCTACAACCAATCCAAACGGATTCTTTCTCCTACACATAAACAAGACACCAACACCCTATGCAATGCATTAAACTACGAGAGTCATTCCATAAATAAGTTTACAAAATGACACCATTCCATTAATTCTTAAAGTAGAAAAAATCTGAAATATATGTTTCGTAGGAAATTTAATTCTGAGCATGAGCTGTGACTTTTATTACGATGACGTCACAGTGACCTCATTTATAAACATTAAACACAGCAAAATTCCCACTGAACTTGTTCCATAACTATCAGCGTGCCGATATTGTTTTTTCTGTGGGCAAAAAGACTTCATGCAAATCAGATTCACTCAGAGATGCATCCAGTATAAGGCGACAAATAGTGATGCCAACATTACAAGTTTAATGAAGAAAATGCTAGGTGGGCAGAAATTTGAATCAGATACTGAGGTGCAATCAGTCGTTCTTCAGTGGCATGGACACCAGAGAGCATCGTTCTTTGCATCGGGCATTCAGAAGTTTGTTGACAGATGGGATAAATATTTGAACAAACTCAGACGGTATGTTAAAAAATAAAACACTAGTGTTTAGCATTTAAAAATGTGACATTAACTTTTTAAGTTTAACCGTTTTTTTCTGTTTCCTATGCTATTTGTCACTTGTGAGTTACGAACTTATAATGTGGAGGAAATAATACACAAATACACAGTGTTCTATTAACAGATGCGACGTCATCCAAAAAAATTCCAGAGATGCTCAGAATTTAAATTTCCCACAGAACGTATACTTTGGATTTTTCTATTCTAAGAATTAGTGGAATGGCAATGTTTTGTAAAATCATTTATGCAACGACCTTTGTATTTCCTGCAGAATACCATATCTATGCAGTTACGTGTGTGTATATAATCCTTTTGCCTATTTCTATAATTCTTGCTGAAACTGATTACAAATGGCATAGTTCCACGCCTCCCTGGGGTGCTAATAGATTTCGTGTCCCGAACAGTGAAACGTAACAGCTCTATGTGGGTTTAACCAATTTTTGCACTTGAAAGTAAAAGTAAAGGCAAAGGTCCGGTACTTGCCATACTGCTTCTTACATCATGAGTCGCAAATTTACAATCTCGGAAGTGGCAGCTGATTGGCATGAGCTAATGATACCACAGTGCACTATGCGGCCATCCATTGCCCACGTCAGGGAACAACTGAACCTGCGGTTTGCAACTTTGCAGCTAGCAGACATACCACCACCCCAATCAGCCACATCAGGCCTTCCCCTTGTAGCCTGTGAGCCACTACTCATTTCCTATCCCATGAAGGGTAGGAGGCTGAGTTGACCTCAGCACATAACTAAGACTTCTGAGTAGGGCAGCAAGTTATCATTAAGGGCGGGTTTTTGGATCTTAACTTAACCAGTTAGTGTTAACTGACAGATTTGCATAACTCACGTTTCCCATTGCAATAACCGACGGTCAAAATGGCCAAAAATTCAACTGGCCGAAATCGGCCAGTTCATGGGCGTTGGAACAGGGGGACCAGAGGGAGCAGCTGCTCCCCCAACTTTTGGCACGGGAGAGCAGGCCATAGCTCTTGCTCCCCCAAAAGTTTGAGCCTTCTGCACTGTGATGTTAGACTGAGTCGAATCGACTTAGACATCTTAGAGTTTTGCTGCTCTGTGGGACGTTCAAGAACCAAAAAGCTTTCAGCTTCAGGGGGGCAAAGCCCCCCTGACCCTCCACCAAGGGCTCGCCATGGCCCCGGACACTGCTTGCTCCCCCAACTTTCAAATACTTCTAACACCCATGGGCCAGTTAGCTAACCGGCGATTGTAGTCATCATATTTAACGCAACTTTTGTACTATTTTGCAAGCAGTTAATTGAAGAATGTGATAATATACAATGATTTTACCGTATAGCAAAATCTTCAAAATGCATGAGGAGACGTTTGCTGCTACAAATTTTACTACAAAATCCATTCATGAATGGACAAAATGGCTCACCGCAATTGCTTGGCTGGCTCGAGGGCTGGCTGACGAGCGCTTGCGCTCATTAATATTCATGACGCAGGCCTGCACTAGGTGAAAATGATTAGCGCTGTGCGCATCGTTGCTAAGCAACTATAGTTTACCATTCAGTTAGCTCTAAAGGCCAGTCCAGGTTTTGTTCAGAAACGTGCTTAAACTTAACTAGCAAGTTACAATTAACAGACGGTTTACTAACTGATCAGATAACTAAAAGATCCAGAAACCGGCCCTAAAATGAATCGATAAATGGATAAATCATGCTACTCATGCCAGTAGAGTATTGACGCCTGGGCGCTGTGTGGCGACTATGGTCACTTATATTTCACCTGTAAAGGTTATCAACCTGGCTAGCTAGCTGGGGTTCGACGATAGACAGTAATTACTTATCATTCATCACAACTAGAGATGTCAAATTAATGCATAAACGCGTTAAAGAATTAACGTGCATTTTAAAAAAATCAACGTACGTAAATTTACTTAATTCCATAAAATGGGAGTTTTAATACTCCATTAAACTCCGTTCGTTTGACGATCGAATATTATTCAAGTAATTAAAAATTGTTTTGTTGCCGTTCCATCACTACTGTCACGGTCCTGCAGCACGGGTACGATTGCATGGGCTTCATTCCAGTCACCCTCTCGATGTAGGCCACCTACAATATCAGCAATATTAATGATGCATTATTAACGCATTAATGGATGCATTAAAAAATTAACATGTTGACAGCTCTAACCACAATGAGTAAATAAATGAATGCATCGATAAATGAATCAATCACTCACGCTAGTACAGTGTTAACGGCCGGGCGCTGCGTGGCTATAATGCTGCCGCCTCTCACGTGAACGTTGATTTTCTCGAGCGGTGTTTTCAGCGTTTGCCATTTACCCTGAGCTTCGCCACTCGCCAGCCGGCCGTCGTAGATGTCATACCACAGGTCCGCAGGGAAGTACACCGGCACGTCATACTGGTTCTACACAAACAGACAGACAGACAGACAAATGAACACAGAGACAAACATAGAAAGCGACTAAAAATTGAAATTCTATGATCCCAAATCCCGGGATCCTGGCCATTTTCGGTAATCCCAAATCCAGGAAATGGCAGTGTCCCAAACCCGGGATCTCTGATTTATAAAAATTTGTCAAAATTGTACTTTTTTTCCACTGCTGAATGATACAAATAACAATTCTAGTCAAACAATGAATAAAATACTTTACGCAGCAATAGTACAAATAGTATACCTCGTGCAGTGCTGGTGAAACAAGTATTGAAGACCCCCACATGAACTGTTCATCAATAGCGTATGTCTGAGAGTCCTTGGGATACCTGCAACCACAAGTACTGTTACTACCACACCATGGGCAATTTTACATATTTTAGGCATGCAGCATCAAAAAGAAACTTGACATAAACGACTTTAGTTTTTACCACCTCACCTTAATACCACTGCTACACTACCTTGTAAAATTTAGAAGCGGTAGTTTTGCCATTTACAACAATGAATTCATACTGGGCAGTGCACGCATCGGCTAGAAATTATTAACCAAATAGCAACAAACACAATTGGCGGTTATTATCTCTCAAAAAAGACACACATGTCACATCACATCAACTTTACTACAGCATGCGCTCAAAATGTCCTCCTCTGGCATGAATGCAAGCGGTAGACATTGATGTAACTCGCCAACAGCATGCTCAGTAATCGTGCGACTCAAAGTGGCTAACGTGCTGTTGATGCGTCATTTCAGTTTGTCGAAGTACGATCTTAAAATGAATACCGCAATCAGCCAGTGCCTTATTGGTGCATCCCTACAGTTGACCTAACACATCCCGCCCACCGAGGACAGGAAGCTGAGTAGTTAAACGTACACAAAGAATAGCGGCTGGATGACGGATGTGCCATGAAGTTGACTGTAGTAGAACTGTGTGTACATGAACGGCAACAGCGTGTATCTGAGCATAGTGACGTTCTTCATTATCTGTTGAGCGTGCTCACTCCAAACCGCCGGGTCCTGGTCCTATGCAACAATATACAAATAGTGACTGGCTTCAAAATCATTATTGAAAATTCCTTCCACGAAGTTCGTAAAATATTGCCAAATGCTGAAGACCGAAGGCAATATTTCAGGAACTTCAAGCAAAAAATTTCCAATAATGATCAACGACGCCAGCTGCTATTTGTTTTCTTATACAATGCAAAATTTGTGCTATTTTACAATCGGTTCTAACAAAGTATACAAATAAAATATGGTCATCTGCTGATCACGTATGACGTACAGTTTAGCCACTATGCATGAATTTGGCGTCAGCATGGTCACTGACGTCTTAAATATTAATGAGGCGTGACCAGTTAAAATCACTTCAATAGTGCCCTCACTTCAACAGTGCCCTACAGGGCACTATTTGAAGATTCGTGAACGTCAGGTGATGTGATTTGGACCAATCATGTGCAGGTATTTTGCATTGAGATTTAACAATATCACATAATTAGCCTAACCCATGAAGAGTAGAAGGCTGAGTTGATCTGTTCATTCCATACCGCAGGATCCTGGTACTATGTAACAATACCTCACACTTACCCTAACCCATTCTGCCATCATGTCCCAGGGAAAGGTAGTAGAAAACAACTGCCCCCTCTGAAATTTTAAGCTGACAAAAAAAACTGTAAAAAATTAGTTTCAAAAATGCAAAATCAGAGGCTCAAAACCTTAAATTTGAAAAAAAATTATAGGCAAAATTAAAAGTTTGATCATGCATAATCTCCTCCATCGGAATATGCAGCTGTCTGTCAGAAGTCTGTCAAAAATTTGCAGTTTTCTCCAAAAATTGCCTGTTAACGTAAAAACAGCGAAACAGACAAACAGACAGACAGACAGACACGCCACAGAAACACAATGCATCTAGGAACGCCTAAAGTTCAACTAACCTGACCATGGATGTCATTGTGGTTTCTCATAAATGGATAGAAGGCGCCAGCCTGCATCCAGCGAATGCAAAGATTCTCATTGGAGTTACCCAGGAAACCACAGATATCTGCGCCGATCATTGGAATACCATAGAGCTGAAACTCCAGGACAGCTGCAACCACAAGAACAACAACACACGCTTAGGCCACATTCACGTAAAAATGAGTACAAATATGAGTTCGGGTTTTGGTTTACAACTGAATGCTTTGCAAATAAATCGACAATATTTCACTACATCGTTAACAATCTTCCTACCTGTGCATCCCAAGCTGTGAACAATTTAACAACAATGTAAAAGGTTAAGGTAAAGGTAAAGGGTTTATACTGCACAAGGCTGGTAGCCACACTATAGAGGAGCTCATCCCTTTGCGATATCCGTGAGCCAGGGAGTACAACTCGAGATTGCATATATCTCTGTTGGGTGGTTTAGTCCTCAACAGAGACTCCCTATCACCTCCGCACGTTGTGCTACTCATTTTATCGACCAAGACGGATTAAGGGCTGTGTCGACCCTGACAGGATTTGAACCCGGGACCTTTCGATACAAGGCTCAGCATTCTACCAACTGAGCTATTCCACCATCATCATCATCATCAACAATGGTGTAGCTTGTTTAAATCAAAGCACTTCTATTTACGTGTCGGTTACTTCACAGGTAACTAGAGCTGTCAAATCGAAAATTTTTTTCAATTTAACGTACTGCGTTAATTTTTTTAACACATTACCACATAATTAACGCGCTATATATTAACGCACCCATGCCATCGAAAGGGAGAGTAGAGGGTAAGTTACCCCGGGTCCCATGATATTTGAAGGGCCCCGCCTGTAGAATATAGAATGTTAAAAACACATTTTAAACGTGTAATCAACAATAACTGCAGTAACAACTTAGCACATGGAGCTGTAATTACGTTCGAACACAGGGTTCAAGGCTATAGCAGACAACAAGCTAGCCTATGTCTATTTTTAGCTGCAGGCTGAGTGAGTTTATGCCAGGAAATTCCACAGTTATACTTCCCAGACGTTGTCTGTAATGCTGGAAACCGTATTTGTTTGGCGATTTGTTTGCCAATAAAAATTTGACAGTTGCCTAGGCAAATTGATTGCGCGATAAAGTGGGGCGATTTTGTCGCATGTCTGATGTGGACCTTCAAGTGAGTGAGTAAGTAGGGTTTAACGTCCCACCCGACATAGAATAGGTCATTTCGGGGACGGCCTTTTCAGGCAAAATGCACACAAACATATAATAATGGAACAGTAAGTTTAACCTTTACAGAAACACAAAACATAAGATACAAAAAACAAGCTAAACCCAGAATTGTAAGAACTCCATTATATGCGTGCATATGTAATTAACATAAAATAATAATCTTCGATGTTATCCTCCAGAGAGACGGTGGACCTTCAGGTTATAATCAATCGTACAAAGTAAATTTTAGCAAACCCGTTCAATCGACACGGTTAATCAGGATAGGGAAATGGCTGTGATAAACCAGCCTGCAGCAATACAGCATACAGAAAGAAACTGGCAGCTGCTGACCAGGAATGGAGTAGCTGAGATCATCCCAGTTGGAGGAAATGTCACCGGTCCAGTGAAAGCCGTAATAACCCAGACTGGGATAAGAAGATCTCGTCACCACAAACGAACGAGTGCCGCGGATACGAACCAGTGCTCTATAAATAACAAAATTAACTCTTGCATCTCAAGACTTAATAAATGTCTTAATATGTCTATCATTCTCAGCATATATCAACACCATATCAATTATTCGACTTTGCAGTGCCTTTGCACAGTAGCATATGCTGTCTACGATGCTATAAAATTATCCTTTTTTTGACTACGTTACCGGTACATCTAAATAATATTATCAACACCTCCTGCACTTACGATGTTTCAAAGTTACGCCAACTGAAAAGCCATCTTTTTGACCAAGCTTTCATCTGCCCATGTGAAGTGATAACAATAGTAATAGCCACAACAATGTTTATGGTGCTGTCATCGTAGCATTGAACTGCCACTGCGAGAGTTCACCCGGTTCATCTGGCCAGAGCAGCATGAGCGCCAGGCAGCTGCCAGCCTTTGGACCAGGCCGATCGATCTGAACCTCAGATCTGCCTGTAGGCAGCTACAAGTACTACACTAACCATCGCCACTTATTACTACTCAGCCTAAAAGCTGATACTCATTTTACCATCCCACGGAGGATAGAAGGCTGAGTCGACCTAACTGGCTGGTTTCGTATCGAGATGATTTGCCTGCCCGCAGACAGTCACCCATCTCATTACTAACCGGGCCCAACGTAAAGTAACTTCGTTGATTAGACGAAGCGCATTACCTGACAGCAAATTCTTGGCATCTTAACAGCTTTCACAGTCAGCAGTGTCATTGTAAGCGATAAACTAAAAACAAAAAGTTGCAATTTTCCAACGTTCAAACATTCCAAATTAATTCCGAGCGACGGTTCCAAATTTCCAACAGCAGAGATGGCTGCTTAAAATTTTAGTGTTTTGCTCATAAAAATTTCCCCAACACAGGATTTTTCGGCCCCAAACTTCGCAAAACTGCAAAAAGTCAAGCCAAGATTTGACCCTGAGATAACCCTTCAATCTCGGGCTAGCTAATCCGAGTTTTACCCCTCGTTTCAAAAACCGAGCATAAAAATTGTACAAGGCAACAGAGATAAACTTGCTTTGGACACCTCAGAGAATGAACGGAGTCGTGCAACCAGTGTCATGATCAGTTCAGTTCAGGAGCCAGATTTTCGAAACTTCTTAGGAAGATCTTTGGAAGACTTCTTTTCCAAAGAAAGTATGCGGATTTTCGAACCATATTTTGAAAATGAGTTTGGAAGAATTTAAGAAGATCTTCCAAAAATGATTTTGAGAAAAGGTGCACAATTTTCGTAACTTCTTTGGAAACTTCTTAGGAAGAATTTAGCCAAATATGTAAGAAAGCACTAACCTTGTCTTACATGTAGAAAGCTGTGCAATAAAACGAAATTTGCCAAAAAATTATGCAACGTTGACATTTAGCTTAGACGTCATATGTGACGTCATATGTTACGTGCGTGACGCAGTGGTAAAATCAACAATGAGAAAGTAAAGCAAATTGACGTTTGGTCAACTTAAACAATGAAGTGGTGTGTAAATTGCATCTCCCGTCAACATGTTCAGATAAGAAGTTTTTCTGAGAAGTTTTGAAACTGAAGTGATTCGTCACATGTTCGGTATAAGCGGATCTAATTGGATGAACTAGCTTAGAAAGATAAGAAAAGAAGACATTCTTTGGAAAGGCAAAGAAAGCCGTCAAAAATTAGGAAAAAAAAACTTCTTTGGGATTCCAAAATCACCTGACATAAGACAATCTTTGGAAAATGTCTTGGGAAAGTTTCGAAAATTCGGCCCCAGGTAACTCTCAATAAACACAGCTTTATGCCGATTATAAGCAAATACATACACATGGAGATATATACTTATTAGTGGCCATGGCTTCAGTAAGGCCGTATAGATTGTGTAGATTATAATGAGTTGACAGATACTGTTTGGCCGACGGGCACACAGTGTTGCAGGGTAGACACCCAACCACATCTGCACATAAGCACATATACAGGGTGTAACAGTAAACAGCACATACAGGTTTTTAGAGGGTGTGCCAATAAACAGCAGAGGCTGTTTCACGCATACAGGGTGTGTCAGACCAAAGTAAAAATTTCAGTGAGATCAAATGAGGGGTTTTGGAGGGAGGGACATTCTACCACATTTGCAATCGACAGCTTAATGAATCAGCAGCCACAAACCAGGACTTTGCGGTATTTCCTAAATCCGCACTAAGAGCACGTGCTGTCTAGTCTAACACGACTGCACTCAAGCCACGTGATGTTGCTATGAGGGGAATTTCTCTCCCACTTGGACTTATGGTGCTTGGCAGCCTCATGATAGGCTCTGCCCCAAATTTAACTCTCCTATGCCAAAATGACCCCCTCCTGCAGTTTGTTAAAAATTATTTTTTGTCTCGCGCTGACACCACCAATATATTTTGTTTATCTTCCAAAGCATCGAAAGCGTTTTCTGACATATTACACACTACCTTGCCTTACCCTTGACACGTCAGGTTTTCAGATCCTGGAATATATTGGATAATACCGATAAATTAGCTCCCCAGTATAATTAACTATAATAATTGGCATTTTTCTCAGTTTTTATGTTTATTTGTTGTTTATCTGACCAGTTAAACCGTTTCTGCAATAAAAATACTTAAAATATATTTTAGCTTCAGACAGGAGACAAACACAGTTAGTTTTAACCTTACGCACTATATAAATTAATGTTATACTTACTTACTTACTTACTATCTTACAAAAAATTTACAGCAGACAGTTCAGTTAAAATCCATTTAAGTGACGTATAAAATGCCGCAAAATATCAAGCAAATTGCAACTATCGGTGGCCTCTTAGGCTGGGAAGGCTGCTGAAAATGCTTAGGCATAGAAGGATTAAAGTTATCATTATATCAATTATTACTGCATGCTTACGAGGTTGATATGGTGGATTATCCCATTTGTCATCAGGGCAGCCAGAAGTTGATCCAGTCACAAAGTTTGATGGTTCGTTCATGTCCTGGCAGCCAATCACAACCAGCATAAAATATCATGTTAACAATTATACCATCAACTAATCACAAACAGTGTAACAACCAAGTCTCAACCAATCACACTGATCCACTGTTCAAGGCATTGTCAGACAATTAGAGGTGTGCAGAATCCATTAAAATTTTTTTTAAAAAACAAACGGAATCAATGTTACATTCTGAAAACCAAAAACTTGGGTTTCCACGGTTCGCACTTCTGACTGAGATTAGAGGGACTCAAAATGTTGATCCTGTAGATTTATAGATAAATTAGTCAGTAGATTGAAATCAGTAATTCTGAAAATCAGTTTCACCTAAAATCTGTAATAGGGTGGTCCAATCGTGTATGCAAATAATATATTTCACCCTGGAGACCAAAGCACCCTTAAAATTTGTTACACTTGCCTCTAGTAAAATTTCATGCCATTGCACTGGGTGTAAAGCCATGCACATAACGGTTAGTCATTTCCACAGTGTAAATATCACAAAAACATTCTAACCAGTAACTGAAAAATTGCTCAGAAATCAGTAACTCTGAAAATCAGTTTCAAATAAAATTTGTAGAAAAGCTTTGAGATCAGCAATCAGTTGAATAAATAAATGAAAAAGTTAACACATGGTATTAGCATTCAGATCAATCTACCAATTAATCAATCGAACATAACCACGTACGAGAATGACCAGTGGCATACAATAATGTGCCTGAAAGCTAAGACAAAACTTGAGGATAATGTACAAATTACAAAAAAAAATCTTATCTTACAGTCCAGAGGCCATCGAAGGGTATGACGTCATGGAACTGCTTGGCCTGGTTGTACCACCAATCGGTTGTCTTGGGATTTGTGAAGTCTGGAAACACCGTCGTTCCTGGCCAAACCTACGCATAAGTCGCACATACACGTGACTACATCATCATCATCATAATCAACAACCTCCACTTACTCCCAGAACAGCAGACTTAACAAGCTCAACAACAGTTTATGATTCTGCAAATGAAAATGTTTTAAAAGTTTCTTAAAGAGCGTTTGCATCTGCAACCAGCACGCAGTTTCCGGAAGTTGGTTCCGAGCAGCAGTGTCAGCTGAAAAAAACAAAAAGGGGTCCACACCGTGTAGAAGATAAAAAGGAAGACCTGGACACAGAAAACATAATTTGAGTAAACAATAAATACAGAGCAAGACATAGTCAAACAGAGACGTCTAATAGCAGCCTCGTCATAATTTTCATGATAATAAAAAGAAGGGCTTGAAGTGCGACAGTATAGACCGATATGACATACTGGCACTTTCTTGGCCACCTGGAAAGCATGCCAGCACTTTTTTCTGAGAAAAGTCATAACAGTAAGCTCTGCAGGCCATTTTGTGAGATTTAGGCAACTGGTCACTGATGTTTGCATCGATCAGTGGCCAAAATAACGCTAGCTTGAGGGGACAAAGGAAAGGAAGGCAAAGCTACCATACCGGCACTTATTTTTTCCCACTTTGAGCCCGGGATAAAAAGAGAGAAAAAAGACAAAGGTGTAGCAAACAGTCAGTTGTCGGTGATACCTGGCCGACTAGGACACCTCCGGTTGCATTGTGAATGAAGATATCCTCCTTCATTCCGTCATCATAAGGTGCGTATTTTCCCGGGAACATGTTGCCAATTCCTGGGTCCTGTACACATCCACGTTGTGTCAGAAATACAGTCACTCACACATGCTGTTCAGATTGCCGGGTGTTCTCAAATTTCAGAAATTTTGCATGACATCTGACAAATTGTCCTGCGTCAACCACAAGACATGATTCTTGTGCATAAGTTTTCAAGTGGAAATTCTCACAGTGTCGTATCGTATCTGTCAAAAAATTGCAATATCCTGCCCCCCTCTCCCACTAGCTTTATAACATAAAAGTAAAGAAAAGGTAAAGTCCAGTACTTGCTATAGCACTTCTTACATGAGACGGACTCAAGACCAGAAGCACTTTACAATCTTGGAAGTGGCATGAGCTAATGATACCGCAGCGCAGTATGCGGCCATCCATTGCCCACATGAATAAACAACTGGACCCATGGTTTGCAGCTACCAGACATACCACCACCCCAATCAGCCACACTAGGCCTTCACCCCATAGCCCATAAGCTACAAATTTCCCATCTCACAAAGGGCAAAAGGCTGAGTTGGCCGGAGCACACAGTAGGTTAGCAACTTGCTCAAAGTTGCTTGCAAATGACTGGCAGTGAGAATCAAACCGCAGCCTGAAAGTTGCGAGTTGACACCAACCACTAGACACTTGCACCTACATAAGACATCACTGTATAATAGAGAGAAAAACAGAAGACACTGACTGACCACAATGATGACGTATTTCTGGTTGTTATTGTGGAGGTCATTGACAATGTCCGGCAGACTGGGAAAATTGCCATCTGCATCGTATGTCCAGTCCAGATGAAGCTTCATGTAGTCAATATCACTCCACTGCACATCCTGCGTTTGGCACAATAACCACCTAGCATCAGGGTCCATAACAGATTTTGTCAACTGGGGGGCCATGGCCCCCAAGTGAGCCATATAGGGGCACAAGCAAGGCCCAATATGGATTCCCAAGCGTGCTTTTACTGCGAGTTTATGTTAAATCTGGTAATGACGTCGACTTATTTATACAGGTCTGCTACATGCAATTTCATGGCTGTTTCATGCCCCCGAAATATGTTTGTGGCTAAAGCTTTGCTGTCGATCCCTCTGGGTAAGCTCACAGCATTTTGGAAAACTTAACTTGTAGAAACAGTGGTATAACATCGACTTATTACGAGATTATGTTGCTTTTTTCGCACTTACAAACAGAATGGTAAATAAAATCCAACTGCTTTTCATTGAAAGACAAGGGACAATAGGAGGGTGAAGGGCTTGTCATGGGCCACTAGCCTAAAAAGACTGACAACCAGTAGTTTATAAGCAGGACATAAAGTCATGCAGAACCTGTATGACATGTTTTGCTTTTTGTGCATCGCTGTTTTTCACCAGTGAATTCCACCGATTAAACAGAAGCGTTACCAGTTGCCAGTGCAAATAAAAACAATGCAAATAGAGTGAAACATGGTGGCTGGCTAGATGGCCCAGCAAGCACTCAAGGCTGGCCAATCATTTGCAAGACGAAATTTGCGATTCATAAGCTCTGCCTAGCAGTGACACCATATCAAATTTCCATAACGTCAGTTAGTCCGTCCGTCAGTCTAGTATCAATTCAGCCAACCAATTACTCGAAAAAATCGAAAAATCAGCTGTCAGAGAAAAACGCTGCTTACTCCACTAACCCAACTGAGCCACTGGTGCTGCCCCCTTTTGAACATGGAACAAATCACTTAACCACACGAGAAACAAATAATGTACAATAAATACCATTAGAAATTTGAAGCAGAAGACAACGTGAGACTGCCTGGCATTGTAAGTCCAATTGCATTTGTCCACAACTGCCGATTTGCCAGGAAACGAATTGATTATAAATGTGGCAAAATGCTCCTCCCCCCAAAAACCCTCAACGGATTTCACTGAAATTTGGTTTCAATTTCTTCCAGGTGAGGGTCGTCCTTCTCCCAATTTTGGTCTTGGTCTGCTGTCCAATTTTGAAGCAAAATTAAACAATAAAGAATAAAAATTTGTAACAAATTAAAAAGTAGAAAAAGCAAAGCGAAAAAATAAGGCCTCTCATTACTGTGTACGGACGGCCTAACAAAAAAACACATGGGCAGAATCGGTGGTCAACTTACATATGGAATGCCAAGCTGTCGGTTGCGAGCGATGACCTTCTTCAGAGTATCGGCGCTGTTGTAGCCGTATTTGCACAGATGGAAGCCGAGCGACCAATAGGGCGGCATTACCGGCCGACCAATCACGGCTGTGTATTGGTCGATGACGTCGTCGGGCTTCGGGCCAAGGAATATATACATGTCGAGTACGCCGCCGATGGTACGATAGGTTATAGCTGGCAACGGCTGCAGTTCCACTTCTGTAATACAGACATACACACATATATGCACAGACAAATTTTATACAGCCTGGATGACAAGTCTTATTTCTAAATGTTAAATGTTTAAGGTTAAATCGCCAATAGTCAAATAGCATGCAGCAAATGTCACTGAAACATACCCATGGCATTGCTGTTTAGCAGAAACACACCGTGGGATAGACCATTCTTCTCCATTGACAAATAGAATGGGTGAGTACCATAGAGATTGGTATTACCCTAAACAAAAAACAGTTGTACAAAAATTCCAAATATAACTGTAATAAATTAAGGTTGCAACCGATAAAAATTCTGTAATCCACTAATTTCCAAAAATTACTCGACAAATTTCCATAAATTTTTGCGGTCAAGAAAGACCACAAAAACTGCAGAATTCAACTACTGGTTGTAGTTATATTTTGCAAGCTGAAGTAAAGTCAACGGAAGCCCAACTCTCGCTAGGATAGCCGACCATACTAGATGTCAGTGAGCTTCAAGATCATCCAAGGTCGATAATTTTCATGTCATCTGAAAGTCAATATGCGACTTCCTATCAATGATCAATATTTTTAGCAACCTAGGCCCCATCTCACACCATTTAGCCACAATACATCGGTGACAGACGAACGACAGACAGATGGACGACAACCATGACAACACATTGAAGTATGGTCGGCTAAAAAAGTAAGCCTACAAAGTGCAGACTGTTAAACTGACACTGTAAAAGTGATTTCTGATGACATGTCCTATGCAACATAAAATCGGATCATTTTAGGCTGTTAAAACTCCAAAATTTCAATCCAATTTTATCTAATTAAAAAATTTAGTTGATTAGTTTTTGTTAATAAATAATTGATTAATTAATCGTTAAAAACTGCTGCAGCCCTGTAACAAATGAAAACATCATCATCACCAATCCTGAAATACATCCCCAGGAGAATGCCCCCGCCACCCCTTTGCAAAACAAAATCTGATCATGATTTTTTCCATAATCCAGTGAAAGGACAGGCAATTAGACAGGATATAAAACAGTGTACTGTAGACGGTGTGGAGGTAGTGTGTATAGCAATTCATTAGCATAATCTAATTCTAATCAATCAGTGGAGGGGAAAATGCTAATTATAAATTTTCTAACTGTAACCTAATCTAAATCGCTAATTCTAATTAATACACAATTAAGACATTGAGGCAGATACTCCAAAAAATAAGTGCATTTTTGGGAGGAGGAGGTGTAAGCCAACCTAAAAACCTGCTAAAAATTTACTCCAAACTTAACTCAATCTTCTTAGTTTCTTGTGTTACAAAATAATGTAATATTTTATTATTTCTAAGTTTCTGAAACATTTAAAAAATCTACAAATTTGTGAACTTAATGATAGAACTAACAATAAAACTTCTGTGACTCACATTTATTTGATGTGGACTGTATCTACTTAACAGTGTCCACTGCAATAACTGAAAACCCACAGAAATCCCAAAATCCACCAGGTCTGGCCTTTTTACAAAAATCTAAAAACCCCAAAAAAATACCCAAAACCTGACAAAATCTAATAAAACCCAATAGAACCCACCACTGATACTGAGAGACAAAAACAGTGTAATGCAATTAATTAGCATAATTCAATTCTAATTAATTAGTGGAAGAATGCTAATTATTTTATAATCGTTTTCAAATGGATAATTCTAATTAATTACTCTTAAATGTTACAATAAGCCATTGCTAATTGTTACTCACAGTTGGCGGCTGGTCTCTAGCCCACATGACATACTGCTGCCACATCGCCGACGCATTGTGAAGCAATCTCGTTCTATGTTCTCCCAGACCATAGATAAGTCCCGTGTCCAGGCGCGATGAAATCTCTATGAACTGGTCGGCGAAGATCAGTGGCCCAGCCACCGAAGCCGTGTCAAAACTGAACACGAAAACAAATAATAACAACAAAAAATGTTACTTAGTATAAACTGACATTTTACAGTCATGTTCATTACACTTGTAACATTCTCGAGTACAAGCAATTCTGCACACTATAAACTATTCGCACAGTAATTTGTTTACTTACTGAAATACTGGCTGTTCTATAAACTGTTTTCATCACTGTTGCCAAAAAGCCAGGTTTTGGCCTAACTGATCCAGTTTTCAAGCAGATACACTTGAAAACCTCACGCAAACCCATTATAACTTTGCGCTTCTGCTAAAGCTGCAATAAACAGAAACAGAAAAACTGTAACCGGTTAAAAAAATCAAATATTTTTTTCTTCTGCACAGATAGTGAAAAGCACTCTGCCACAGCTCCGCGACCGATGCGAGTGATGCTCATCTCCGTTTCCAAGGTCCCAAGCCAGCAGCGAGTGCAGACACAACTCAAGTATACAGGCGATAAATCAGACCTCCCACTCCCATATACTGTCATTACCTTCCCAGTGATTAAAAAAAACGTAAAGTCCTTCCCGAGCCTTATGGCCCATAGGGTGGCGCTGACCTCCGTTTCCTAAGGCCTTCAGCCAGACACCAGTTTTTACACTTCGAGACCATGGATACGGGGCCAGTGTATCGCGTGGTGTGCCTGTTTACATCCCAGCAGTGAAACCGATACCAAATTATACTGCTTGGTGACAGAAGCACATGTGCATGAACAACTTGTCCAGGGTTGTTACCTAGCAGTGAACTGGGCAGGAGTAGAACCAGCGACCTTGTGATCACTAGTCCGACACGCTACCGTTAGATTACCAAGCAAGGTGACTTAAACTGAACTAAGCTAGAGTAAACCAGTGTACATAGATACTCACAGAATGGCTCCGGAAGATTTTCTGGTGACGGTGAAACCAAATAGACCTTGTCTGAACTTGACATCATATTCCACGTCAGAAGCACGCTTGCTCGTAGGTGGAGGCGTTTTTATTGGCACCTCGTATCTTTTTGCACTGGCATCGTATATCTGCACACAGTCACGTAATTACTACACACAAGATCCAGGATACTACTAGAAATGTACATGAAGCTGCTGATACTACAACATGATGCAATCTTTGATGGTACCTCAAATCTTTTTGCACCAGCACTGTATATCGTGTATCTACCACACATGTAACTACTAAACATAACTACCACACATGAGAACCACATCATACTACTACAAATGAGAGGCCGTTGAATTAACAGTGTTGATACTACTAAACGCTGGCTCGTAGGTGATGGACTCTTCATTCATACCTCATATCTTTTTGTACTAACACTGTATATCATGTAACTACTAACTACAACACATGTAACAATTACAAATGAGAACCAAGATACTACTATGATCCTTTAAGTCATGGCAAGAAATTTTCTATTACACAAATGCACAGTGCTGAGATGACACATGAATAGCTAGATTGAGTCGTTACGAAGATATGGTAACAATTATTTTAAAACAACAAAATGCAGTAAATTCATGGTGCACAAGTCCATGAATGTCACTATAACAGCTGCTCAATGTCAGTAAGTAATAGAATAAACTGCACTTCACCCTTCTGTTCTGCTTACAGTATTTTGATGCTGTTAGCTGGGCATCAGGAAAGGCATCTGGATGTAAAAGTTATCACTTCGAAACCACATGACTTGGTTCGACTCAAGATCTAGGCACTCAATGATGAATCATGTGTATATCTTAAATGCACCTTATTACTCAACTCTGTGCGTTACTCTGAGGATTGTGCATTACTGTAAAAAAAACAAGAAACAAGTAATTTGAGCAAAGCTCACGAGACGCGCGAAAGCCTATAGCAGTTCCTGTTCGCAGGTAATCGTAGTCTATCTCCATCCATTTCGTCGTAATTCACTCTTTTGCAGCCAA
>Ga0056128_1000632_pt1 | contig 33326 bp, 28 predicted proteins | sample WorMetLIZISLAND2_FD_71113 | JGI IMG/M metagenome (GOLD analysis project Ga0056128, IMG submission 71113) | Marine gutless worms symbiont microbial communities from Max Planck institute for Marine Microbiology, Germany - Olavius geniculatus... ...
ATCAAAACGGTGCAAGCTAGGATCACGAAATCTTCACTGTGGGCTGCCCCAAGGTCTCTAGTTTATCGTGACAAAATTTCGTGCCACTGGGTGCAGGGGTTCACCTTGAACGAGGGCGTCAAAGAGGGGTACCCCCTTAAAAAGACGTCATTTTGCCATTATTGGCTCAAATAATGTGAAAACGGTTGCAGATAGGTACATACATGCTGCTTATTATAACAAGCACTAGTGACAGGCTTTTGAGATTTATCAACATCGATGACCTTGAACGACCTTGAACCTCCCAAAAAGGGGTTTTTAGTGTATTTTTTTCGCAATTTTTGGATGCAGCACACATTTCAACACTGAATTGCGCCGAAATGGATGGAGATAGACCAAGACAACCTGCACACAAAATTTTCAGCATGGAATGTAGATTTTAGCAGTCCAAGTCCCGACCCCCTAGATTCAAGGAGGCCGGCGCAGGCAGGCGTCAAAGACAGCCGCCCCCCTAAAAAGTGGTTATTTTACTGCAATTATCACGTGTAGCATGAACACGGTTGCAGATAGGCACAGACATTCTGCTTATCATAACAAGCACTTGTGACAGGCTTTTTGCATTCATGAACATCAATGACCTTGAACGACCTTGAACCCTAAAAATATTGATTTTACATGATTTTTTGGCAATTTTTGGCTGCAAAAGGGTGAATTTGACGAAATGGATGGAGATAGACTACGATTACCTGCGAACAGGAACTGCTGTTGGCTTTCGCGCGTCTTGTGAGCTTTGCTCAAATTACTTGTTTTTGCATGACTTTGTCTTGGAACTTTGACCACCGGGATCACTAGGGTTGACCTTATTTGCCAGACACTACAATTATTACAAAACGTGACTACCGACAATGAATTAATATATGCAACGTGGTTTAATTGTAGTCAAAAATATACGGAGCTTTGGTGATGAAGTGTATTTATCGAAATACTATTTAACACGATGCCTGTGTGCTTCAGCCTGTACAGTTCAGCTCGTCGTTAGGTCGTAGTGGTGTGGGCATTTCTACATTACAAGAAGTGAACCGAGAATATCGGCGAGTCTCACATATAACAGCTGAACAGAGACGACGCGGCAGTATCAAGGTTTCTGCAATCATTTTCCTCTTGTGTGCAATTTTGATTTATTGTCTACATGAATGTTGGTTTATGTTGAAAGAAAAATTTGGCAATCAGTAAGTTATTCTGCTAAAAGATATATCGTTATTCTAATTAGTCGCATCTGGCCCATCTGCCTGATCATTCTGTATATTCTCTTAAACTTGAAAATGAAAGGGCATAGACAGATTGAAATTGGTGTGATCGTTTTCCATTGCAAAGGTAATGGTTAGAGCTAAGGTTTTGCAGTGCAGTGTATGGCTACACAGATGGCCGCATATTATGTCTGTACTGGGCCAATATATTGGTTTGTGTTGTGCTTAAGTCGGGATTTGATACATTGAATCAGCTGATTCCAAGCCTCAATCAAAACATCAACACCAAGATCAGCAAAGCGACGACACTTCATAAAGGTTGGTTGGTTGGTCAGTTTGTTAGCAAGTGTGTCGTGTTACAGCATTGCGTTGGTCTTTGAGGAATTTAATACAGAGGAAGTCCAGTTTATGCCATGTAGTGCTGGAGATCATAAGAGCTGTCTCTTTAAGCTGCATTCTTCTTTGTTCCTAGCAGGCCGTGATGCAGTTTGCAGACTAACGTCTTAGTCGCACGTGTTTGATTATTTGCTACTTGAAATTCGCTGATGATGTAGCCACAGTTCTAATAAAGCGTATCGTTCGTTGTTATATTCATTGTTGGCATTGTTATCACATCTCTGTGTGCAAACTATATATGTGTCTGTTAGCAGCCAAGTTCTGTAGGAAGATGAGCAGGTTCAGCCACCTGATGAGGCAGAACATCTCTGCATTTATATATACCCTCTGTGTATGTGGAATACTTGCATTCTACCTATTTTCCTCTATGGTTCTGAGTGTTGGGCAGTTACTAAGAATGATGTGCGCAAGATCGATGCACTTGACCAGTGGTGTCTGAGAATGCTGCTAGGAACCAATTGGCAACAGCATGTGCACAATGACAAAATCAGAAGGTTAACCAAGCAACCCCATCTCTCAGCCATAGTCCAGTCAAGGCGCCTGTCCCTGTTCAGACACATTGCACGAATGCCTGATGGAACAGATGCAAAACAGATCTTAACAGCTTCCCCCGCAGGAAACTGAAGGAGACCACTGGGACGTCCTCGTATTACATAGATGAAAACCATTCAGCAGGATCTGAAATCCAGCGACCTCAATATGGACGACGCAGTTGACTTGGCTCAGAACCGTCCACTCTGGTGATTGATGTCTATGTTCGGCGCTACACACTCTTAGTGGTGCTTGCCAGAAATGATGATGATGATGTGTATTTGGCCTAGTTGTTATTGGTATCACTACTTGATTTGGTGATTTGTGTGTTCTGTATGGTGTCTGCTAGCGGCGGAGTTCTGTAAGAAGATGAAGCAAGAGCACGTTCAAATGCGTGATGAGGCGGAGCAGCTGAGCTGTGAAATCAAGTCCCTCGAGGCTGACGTCAGGTATTATATATGCACTTTGTAATCTGCGTACTGACATGTACCAAGCCAAGGAATTGCTGTAGTCACAGCGGGCCACGTTTCAGTTTCATGTTTATCTTAAAAGGCATATTTTAATCGAATACAATGTCAGTTTACTGAGTTTGGTTTGTTCCATATGAGCCACTGGTCAGTTGTGGAATTGTTGATTTTGAAAGATGGCAACGAAAGCCATGTTGGTGTGAAGTCTGTCAGTGAAACATGCATGGTTGGGATTTTTGGTTAAAAAAATGGCTGGGTCAGGCTAGAAATTCAACAGGCTGGACCCCTGATTTTGTGGGTCTCTTGCCGACATTGTGCCTTTGATATAAATTCTCTTATTTATTAGTTCAGGCATGGTACACAGGTCTGACAGATAGCATTGTTTGTTCGTTTGTTTGTTTGCACTGTGTGAATAATGCCAGTTGCTTGTTTTCAGTTCGTGTCAGTCACAACTGCCAGCGTCCGGCATCGTGCCTTCTACAATCCCACGCCGTCACTCAGACCTCCAGAGAGAACGACTCCAGGAGTACATCTGCACCCGCACACTGTCCAACTGGAAGTACTGGATTGTATCTTTTTGCCATTGCCCGGCAATCTGATTTTGTCAAATCGTTACCCCTGGAGCAGTGCTGTCCAACCTTTTTGACACCGCGGGCCACTTAGTCAATTTTCCACCAGCTGGCAGGCCGCAATCAGTCTTCGAGATGGTAAAGTGGCGAAATCAATTGAAGTACGCAAAAATTAACCGCACAATACATAATACATGGGAACATATTACACAAAAAATGCTAATTGTAACACAAAAGGTAAAGAAGATTAAAGCTGTCAGTGAGAGATTTGGCCTTGAACAGAATCTGCGATGTGTTTCATTTGTGGTTGATACTCAGTGACTGCTGCTCTGAGTAAGTCTTCCAAATGTTCGTCAGTTAATGAGTTTCTTATTTTTGATTTAATGTTAGTCATAGCAGAGAACCCAGCCTCACAGACGTATGTACTGCCGAACATTGTTAACAGTTTCTTACAACATCGGTACAGTTCTGGAAAGTTATTGGGATCAACGTACTTCATCCAGAAATCAGTCGATGTGGTGTCTTTCAGACTAATCACCGGACCAAAACTACAATTTAGGCCTATGTGGGACGATGGCGGGCCATATGGAATCCCCGCATGCGGCCCGCGGGTTGGACAGCACTGTTGTAATGCGTTGCATTGTCGTAAAGTAGTTTTTACGCGCGAGGAAAACCACGTACAGGCGTTCTAAATCAGGAGAGATTTGGGTGTTTTGTAGTTTTCCTGCCCTTTTTCTTGAAATCTTCCGTCGCTTGCAATGTCTGAAGATCCATTCCATTCCTGTATTTTTACGCCTCTGCCGCAAAGAAACGTTTTTTTTTACCGAGCCTATTCCACTTTGTTTACTTATAGGCCAGTGTTGACGGCACCGTGCGCGCGACGCGGCTGCTGCTGCAACTGCCGACTCAGCCCTGTTACTTTATATGACTTTCTCGAGTTGCTTACGACTTTCTGCTAGCTAACGCTAATGGTAAGTCGGTACTTACGTTGATGGCGTAGCATAGTGGTTAGAACGTCGGTCACGGCCGGCGAACTTTCCCTATCCTGCACTAGACTGCTGATGGATGGCTGTTTGACCACTTTGTGGGTAAGCGTCCACTATCAGTCAACCAACAAGGCCAACTCAGCCTGCCATCCGTCCGGGGTCGGTTAAATGAGTAGTAACTCATATATGGGTTACGGAAGGTGGTGATTTTTGTACAGCTGACTGGGGCTGCCTGGCCGGGCCGCTGCGTTAGCCTGTGTCTGCAGGCTGCACGCGGTGGCCGTGCGGCCTGCGGCTCTGGTTAGTGACGGAAAGCGCATTAATGGCGTGTACGCGTGATGTGCTATATAAATCGACGCTTTTACCTTTTTACGACCTTCTATGATGCTGAATATCTTATAAACGGAGCTGCCGCTTACAACCATTTGTTAGCCTACGTGTGCGGCTATCAGAGTAGTATCAAATAATAGGCCTATTAAATTTTAAAAAATGCCTTAAATGTTACTTACTTCCATGTTATTTCATAGACGATATATAATGCCAATATCTAAAAAACATGTCAACATATATACGTCATGCATGTGACATATATCAATTATATATATTCATCATATATGTGTCATATATGCCAACTTATATGGGATAGGCATATATGTGAAAACTTGTTTGCCTCATATATTTTTTCACATTTGTGTTGACATGTATGTGACGATACACATATATGTCAACGTATATTTTTTCAGCATACATGTCATCATATACTTTATACATGACACACGTATGATGAATATATAAGTCATACATGTCAGACACATGAGGCATATATGTTGTCACACACATGATGCATAAAAGCTTATGTTTCGTGGAAAATTATTGCGATTGTGCCGATAACCTCTACGTATTGTCAAATATTGAGACCAAAAAAGCAAACAAGTAAACAAATAACTTGTATCAAATACTGGCGAATGACAAGTGCATGTTGCAGCTACAAACGCAGAGATAATATCTATCAAACTGTTAATAACTGCTGAAAATAGCCCGTTAATAATAGCCTAACTGTGTTGCAGCTAAGCACTGCCTGTCCAGCGACTAAATATAAATTTTCGACATACGTATATAGTACGAATAATCCTGTGTATCTAGATATATAACAGACACTCTTGTGTTCTAGCGTACACACAACGTAGGGTAGTCTGCGGTGTTTACTAGCTACTAAACACCGGCTCGGACCCAGTTAACGACAAGCACACAACGATTACACAGCTGCTAATTAATATCGGCAGTGACTAATGGCACGAAAATAGAAGCACTGTGACATAGGCCTAAGTATAAGTAACGCACCATCCGACAAGACTCGTTGTCGTAAAGGCGCGTACAGAACGACTTAACTGAACTGAACTGACATGGTTTAGCGGTAATGGGGTCGTCCGTAAATGACGTCACGCTCCGAAACGGAGAGGAGTGTTCACATTATTGTGACGACGGGTGACGTAAGGAAACGGGGGGATGTAGTGTTACGTCACACATGCCACATCTATGGGAAGGTACAATGGACAGCCAAATTCATGTCCCCAACGCGCCGTTTGTGGCTGGCTGAGTAGCTCAGGCTAGAAACATTTCGAAACTCTGCTGAATTTCACACGATTTTCTGCATTAAGTCGACAGTGGACAATTTTGATAACAGACATAATTTTTAATATCATAATTTAGACACGCTGAAACTCATCTCTGTAGACTACACTATCGACTGCCGGGGTGCGAGTAAATGTTTGTGACGTCATATTTGATGGGAGTCCAGAAAAATGACAAAATGTGACGAAAGAGGGTTAATTTTTCTTAAAATCGTGTGACCTCATTTATGGACGACCCTAATACATTACAGTGTGCACCGTCTAACGGCATCGACTACTACGTGACTAGGGGCACGTATGCAGGTCAGCCAATGACCAGTGGGCTCGTTCTGCTCGCCCAGTGGTCAGTTCGTCAAAAACTTTCAGCTCAGTTTAGTTCATCTCCGTCGATTTGTACACTTTTTACGCCGAGTACAGTGAGCCTTAATAAAAGTTGTCATAAATGACTGTAATCTCTACGGGGCGCCACGTGAATAGGAAGATCGTTCGCGCTTCAATCTACAGAATGGTACGTCTAACGAAATTTTTACAAGGGCTTCTGTAAGTACCGCAACTGTTCTCCAAGGTTTTTCCCCCTCCAAATGCGACGAAATTCGTTTTTTTCGACCACAACAAACCAGACATACTGAGCAATTTTGGGGCAAGACAAATGCACTGTGCCCCTGCACCCAAACAAATTTTTGGGGCTAGGCATACGACCCCTGTTCTTGTAGTGCCACTCCCACGTTAAAGTAAAAAAGTGGAAATAAGACCAAGCGTTCAACACAAAACGTAACAGACTAAACAAGAAATATGACGCAAATAAAAGCAACGGCTTTCTGCGCAAGAATAGCCAAACGCACATATGCTGTAACCAATGTTGGCCCATTTCGAACATTCTTTCACGGGCGTACTCAACGAGAAATCTGCAGCAAAGTGACAGACATATATTCCATCAACCCTTATCGCGTTTCACGGTAAATTGCCTTACTGACTAGTGGCAGCATAATTTCTCAAAATTCAAAACAAAAAACGATCACACCAACCGATCATGGGGGCCAGCAAACACGAGCAAGCCCAGGGAAAAGGCAGAGACAAAAATATACTCCATTGTAGACTTTTGGTGACTACACCGTGTTTCAAAAAAAGTCGAAATTGTTTTTGTCAAAACTATGTCAAATTTACACTGATATCGATAATTTTTGGCATGAAGATGGCCAAGACGACAGAATTATGTAAAATGCCCTCATTTTCCATTTCACCTAATTTATGTCAACGCACTGCCGTGTGAAACACAGATGCTCCAATTTTGCATAATGCTGAGCTGTTGTCTCCAGCAAACGTTGTAATGACTTAATTGAGCACATAATAAGTGAAATGTAGATCATTTGACAGAACTGCAACTTTGTATAACAACTCGCTTGCAAATTATCAGAGTTTATGCCCACAGTGTGCCCAGCATACACGGACACAATGGCTTAGATGCAACGCCACTGGCTGGTAGCAGAATCAAAGGTTGACTGATCAAACTGCATTCACTCATCGATTAGAAATGTTTTAAGCTCATCAGTCAGCTATGTTGTTCTCTGCTATTTTCACCTTAAAATATTTAATACCACAAAATTAATAAATCACGTGGCGCCCTCTGTCGAACTGATGACGCAAAGGTGAGCAATCGGATACAAATAATCACCGCAAAATGTAACAATTTGGCGCATCTATGTTTCACATGGTAGTGCGTTAACATAAATTAAACGAGGTAGAAAATGAGTCAACCTTACATAATTCTATCGTCTTGGCCATCTTCATGCCTAAAATTATGAAAGTTGATGAAAATTTGACAAAGTTATGAGAAAAACAATTTTAACTGTTTTTTTTGAAACACGGCGTATTTCACGACAGAATGGAGGCAAGAACTTCACTGTAACTTGACTGTGGGCAGATGCATAGACACAAGCAGTGTCACAATGGCAAGCATAAATAAAACATTACCCGACAATACAATAAATCATACATTACTATATAGTCATAGTATTCCTGACTGAGTGTACCCGATAACAATATAATACTGATCGACATACATCTGAACTTTGGCGTTGAATAAATTAAACTTAGCGGCGTACAATAGTGCAAATAATTACACACACTGGCAACATGACGAAATAAGTCATCATAATAACTGGAACGACAAGTTTAACCAACCACGCTCATTGGTCAGTTCACAAATTATGTTAATATATGCACATATAACTAGGTTATATAACAAATCGCAGCCACCACAGATAACAGCCAACCAACATAAATTATTTACTAGTAAAAAGTAACAAATAATTTATTCATTCATTTGTTTGTCTAAAAGCAAAGACGCACTGAACAGATAAGTTGAGCAGGGGGCAGCAGTTGCATTTTTTCCGACAGACAGTTAAAAAAATAATTTGTGATAGAAAACATTTCAATTCTGAGACTAAACTGTCCCAAAACAGTGGAACTTTGAGCCCCAAATTATGTACAATGTTTTGTATTTTAGAAAAAATTTTCTATCAATCTAAAATCTAGAAAGGGAAAGCTGCTCCCCCAACCAGGCCGCCACTGAAAACCCCTTGTGAAAATACTCGTGTTAACACAAAATGGCCAGACCTTTCACATTACAAATGGTGATTTGGGTAAGTGAAAGAGTAGAGTTTTGCATTCCGCTCAACGAGTCTTTGTGCTAAAAAAACTCCAAGCAAAAAAGTAGAAAATACACAGCAAAAACACAGAAGTTGGCACTGAAAGAAGCTGGCCTTCAGCTAAGAAAAACACATCGGTGCGAAAGAAAATAATTCAAACTTTAAACCACGCCCAGCAGACTGTAATATACACTCTGAGAGCTGATGTGCTCAGGAGCGCCTGTCCTACTCCTAAATAACCTTTCGAACAAATGTTCCATTGTAAAAGTAACGAAAAATATTTTTCTGATATTAAGTAAATAACAATATCAGCCTGCTACCAACGTGTGTTTTTTCCAGGTCCAGAATGTCCCAAAATCAACGACAGCACGGTACTACAGTAAGGAGCTTACAGCGCTCCAGACAGACCCCATAGTTAAATTTCTTAAGTGTCCGCAACCCCTCACTCTTCCCCCCCCCCAAAAAAAAATGTGGAATAGAAAAGATATGCAAAAAAGGGGAGAAAAAAAAGGGAAAAACGGAAAGTGAAAAAATGGTCAAAGAAGGGGTAATTAAGCCAGTGGCTAAAATGCCCCTGGGTGTAATAAGTGTTTGCCGAAAGTAATAATCTGCAGTGTACAATACAGCACTGAAAAAAATAATAATAGTACATTTGTATAGCGAAGTAGTGTCTTAGCTTCAGATAAGACACACTGCTGAAAACTTAAAAAAAAAATCAAAGATTGTTGTAACCCTGTGGTATATGACTTCTGTCGTCCGACAGAATTTTGATGGTAACTAACAAACAGACAGACACAAAGACAAAGTAACAGCAGAAACAATGAAATGAACACTACCAAACGAATAACTCTGAAATGTATAAACAAACGGTGCTCGATGGGTGCCGAAAATAAATGAGCGATTAAATGAACAAAAAATGAATAAACAAATAAATGAGCGAACGATGAAAAAAGTGACCAGAGTTCGCAAGACTAGATTGCTTGGTGTTGGCGGTGAGAAGAGTAATTCATAGCAGAACTGCACGCAAAACTTTTCTCGATGAAATACTCCCGGAATATGAAAGAGCTATACCAAATACAAATGTAAAAGCTACATAAAAGCCTCAAACCTATTTGTCAAAATGACTCTAAAGCGCACAAAAGAAATTGTATACAAAGCTGTAATTAAAATGCTCAGAATTCGATGGAAAGCTTATAGCTCACTGAGTGAGCAGAGTCGAATGACAAACTCGACACAATTATGGGTCATTTCGGTGACCGTTATCCTTTGGCTCCTAGCCATTTGGAAAGTAGAAAACCCCAACCCCCAACTTCAATACTTGACCATTTGGTGAATCAGCAAGTACAACAAATGTGTAGAAAAATAAAGTGCCAAAAACTGAAGAAATTAAAATCGATATTTCTTTAACTGGAAACTATTACAACTTCACAACTCTCAAGGACAGTAATTCAGTAACGTAATTCAACTAAGCAAGTAAGTAAGTAAGTAAAATGTAAATTTATATGGCGCATATTGTTAAATTAACCTCTAATGCAGAACATTCTGTCGCATTTTCAGTTAAACTACTGCACTCTAAATAATTTTTCAAATTTTGTAAAATTTTGTGATTTTCAAAACAAGATCTCCCGATTTGCAGAATTAGCATGATGTTTTCAGAATTTCAGGACTATTTATGAAAGTCCTGCAGCATGAGAATATGAGTAATAACTTGTCACCATAATAGTTTATCTCATGCAGGCAGCTATGCTATGTAGAAACATAGCCACTCTATTCAAGTGCTCACTCATTTCTAGCTCATAACATCTGTGTGAATACAGCTTAAGTCTGGTGATATTGCACAACCACGGTGTGAAAACGGCTTAAGTCGATGGCGTCAAGTAACGGCTGAAGATCAGCGATTTCAATGTGAACAAACAACCGACGAAACTATACATTATTACACATAGCAAGTACTTTGATATAACACTGAAACCATGAAACTCCCGCAACGTGTGACACCGCAAAAGATTTCTAGTGGTTTAACCGTGTGACATCAGAAGAAATCATAAATCATAAAGCCGTTTACAACACTGGGCATGCCCGACAACTCAGTTTAAGATATAAAATTTTCTTGAATTTAAACCAATTCCAACAATTTCCACATTTGCGCAATATTTCCAAACATTTTGCCGATTTTATATAATCCAAATATTTCCTTCCAGGTTTCCCAACATAGCCAGAAAAAGGTCAATCTGTCTTTCATACGATATACAATTTGACTTCAATCCGTAGCAAGTACGACTACGAATAGTGCATAGTTTCGTCCAATAATAACAACCATTTCAACAATAAAATGACAAAAAACACAACAACTTCAACAACCCTTAATACTCAGCATCGTGACACACTTCAATGATGTATATGAGGTCACCGTAAAAACATGCAACCTTCTCAGACTCCAGTAAAGCGCATCGGCTATTTTTTACCAAAATTTTCCAGACTGATCGTAACAGTAAGCAATTTTGCCTAGCAACTCTGAACATATGTATCGATATAATGTAGCATGTCGTCTAACAGCAAAATTGACCCCGTATACACGGTGTTTCATAAAAATAGACTCCTTTTTGTTTTTCTCATAATTCACTCAAATGATGATCAATTTACACAAAATTTTTAGCAGTTGTAGCTGAAGAAATACTAATTCAAAATATTGCAACAAAATATAACAGTTGATTAAATGTTCTTTGCTAGTTGTGATGTAATGCCTGACATCATAATGTGTCATGGGTACAAGCTTGATAGTCTCAACTGGTGCTGTCAGTTGGTGGTGTAGCATAGTGGTTATAACGTCAGTCCCGGCCAGCGGACTTTCCCTATCCTGTGCTAGACTGATGGATGGCTGCTTGACCACTTTGTGGGTACGGCGTCCGCTATCAGTCAACCAACAAGGCCAACTCAGCCTGCCATCTCTCTGGGATCGGTTAAATGAGTAGTAATCCATTATATGGGTTACGGAAGGTGGGGACCTTTGTACAGCTGACTGGGCTGCCTGGCCGGCCGGTGCGCCAGCCTGTGTTTGCAGGCTGCACGCGGCGGCTATGCGATCGACGGCTCTGGTTAGTAACGAAAAGCGCATTAGAGGTGTACGTCATACATGACGATGCGCTATACAAATTGACAACCTATTACCTTTACCCTGCTTCAATGGTGAAATTAATCTGGTTTGCTAATGAAAGATGTTTATGGTGTCAGCATTAAGCAACATGGAGACATGAAATTAAGCGCCTTGCGATCCAAAAACGCAACCATTTTGCAAACTCAGTGTGCTAGTGCACTGTATTGCTCGAACATGTGAAATTCAAACTATCTCCACATACACGTAAATGCAATCGCTTTGCATTTTTTTGTGGCTGCAACTGTATGTAAAACTTCAAAAATTTGTCATCAGCTAAGCAAATTTTTCACCATCGGAGCAGTGTAGCGATAGACAGCACCAGTTGAAACTATCAAGCTTGTACTCATGACACATTATGACGTCAGCATTACGTCATGACTAGCAAAGAATATTTAATCAACTGCCATATTTTGAATTAGTATTTCTTCAGCTACCACTAGTAATAATTTTGTGTAAATTGATGATCATTTGAGTGAATTATGAAAAAAAACAAAAAGGGGTACCTTTTTATGAAACAGCGTGTGGAATAAGAGTGGACCAAGTCGAATTTTGGTCATTTTGAGATTTTTCAGTTTTTCGCATGACCATTACAAATTCTACATAGTAGAGTATGTGGCAGACAAAAATTTTAACGATTTATATGTTTATTTTAGCATACTGGTTCTGACATTGAGGTATTTTGTTAAATGTCATCAGATTAACAATGGACCATTGCACTTGGTCCGTTTCTGTAAACAAAATTCAACAATTCGTTGCGTCTTATATGCGACCAAGTAAACAACTACACATGGTCCATTGTTATTCGCATCGTGATGGCAGCAATCATGCGGACCATTGGTCCATTCAACTCAACTGTTTCGTACGCGGTGTGAGAATAACAATAGACCATGTATACTTCCGTCACCACGATGCCGTCGGGTTTTCAGCGTAATAACGGACCAAGTTGACTTGGCTTACTGTTCGCTAGTCGGACGTTTAGAGTCGTAATTAGAGTGACGATGAACCAAATGTAAAATGTTTATTTCTGCACAAATTATTTACTTTAGTGTAAAAATAATGACAGCGCTTGAAAGCTGAAGCTAGAAGTTTTCCTATAGTATATAACACAACGCAATCGGTCTGTAAATGACTGAGGTACCACTGTTTAAGTTATTTTGTCAAATTCTGAAAAATTTACTTGCATGCACTTGGTCTGCTCTTATTCTATACGGCAAAATCAGTACAAAAGAAAACGTTGCAGGTTTTTTATGATGGTACCATGTACATCAGCACAGCGAGAGATCTGAATAACATTGTCAGCACAATAAAGCAGCACCAGCGGCTCTCTATAATAACGCTCTAATGACATGCAAAAATATGACAATTATGCACACAATGCATATGCAAGCATACATGACTCATTTACATAGAGATGCACAGACTACAAGTAAAATCAATTGCTTAAATGACATGTAAGAATCGGGAAAGTTGACATTAATGATTTCGGCCAATTTCAGAATGTTTAACTTAAACTTCCAGCCACAGACAACATACAGGGTGGGCCAAAAAACGTGCCACTTTACTTTTGTCTTTATCTTCGCCAATATTTGATCAATTTTCAGAATTCTTTCACCGGCACACTCAGCAGACAATATGCAATAATGTGATTATTACATATCCCACCACATCATTAATGTGTCTTTACACTACCTTGTAAAATATCAATGAAATTTACACATATAATGATAATAACAAACAAACATTTTGGTAAAATTGAAAAAAAACCACTTCAAACCAACATTGCAGTGAATGGTCTGTATGACACTAAACTGTGTGGGTCTAACACAATCAGTGTCATACAGATCATTCATTGCAATGTTGGTCTGAAGTGCTTTTTCATTTACCTATTTTTTGTTCTTATCGTTAGTTTTTGCTTACATTTATATTTCACAAGGCAGTGTAGAAAGGCATTTACCATGTGGTGGGATATATAATAATCACATTATTGCAAATTGTCTGCAGAGTGCGCCAGTCAAAGAATTTTGAAAATCGGTCAATGATTGGCGAAGATAAGAACAAAAGCAAAGTGCCACGTTTTTTATGGACAACGGTGTAGTGTTAACAGCAATGATTCAGCATTGGCAGAAGCTTAGTCACAAGTGCTGTTAAGGTCAATTTACAATCTATGCTTGATGATTTAGCAATCGTTTCAATGCTCTGCTGTGGCTGGCTCGGTGACAGAAAAAGAGGCATGTTTAACTTCAGGGCACTGGTAAAAACTTGGAATAACCTAACATACTGTAATTCTCAGAAAATGAACCAGTAAACTGATTAACCGAGTGACAGATTTTACTAGCAAATTTACCAGAATTTGCAACGAACGGATTTTCGAACTGCAAGCAGCTAGCATTACGTTTAGATTTTAGCTCATATCTTATTCAGTCCGTGCATCTCTAACGTCAGAATACAGCTAAGTACTGTGTGGTGTGTTCAGTAAAGGTTCTGAGGCTGGCACATGGTGTGGGGAGCTGACTTCCTCGTTGGACGAGTGTTCTGTTACAGCAGTCAAGTCACTAGGCCTCAAAGCCAGACCTTTCGCTGTGTCGGTCTTCGTCTCCTCGACGATCACCGACACAGTTTTACCACTAGGAGAGGGCGGCAAAACATTGGTCATTGTCCGCGTGGGGGTCAGAGAGGAGGTCGGTGCAGCAGTCCGGTGTATAGATGGTGGCGATGACATCGAAAGATCGGTCAACTCTATGGTGGTCGTCGTGTTGTCGGCGGCCAGTGATGTGTCAGCGCTGCCCCAGGGGGTGGTCGGACGAGCAATCGTCGTGCTGCGAAGCACCTCGACTGCTGCCTCCTTGATGCTCGACGGTTTTGCGATCGGAAAGCATGACTTGAGAGAACTGGCCGTGGACGTCCTTTGAGCCTTGCGTACCCGCATCATCGACCCGGTTGTTATCAGTTCACCGAAGCCCTCCTCGTGGGCGAAGGCATATCCCGAGCGACTGAACGACCGTTGGCTGCGGCGTGTCGACGCATGCCGTAGTATCAAGTCACCCGACTTAGACTTGGACTTGGTCATGATACGCTGCTTCAATCGGATCCGGTCGGCGAGGGTTGGACGGGTCATGGAACGGTAAAAGCGCGAAGCGGCGACCGGAATAAGAAGAATGGTCACTGCGAGGACAACGGTGAACCAGAAGGTGGCGGTGCCCATGACGTTGACTGCAGTGCCGAGGTATGTGTAGTCAAAGAGTTCGGAGTAGAATGCAAATGTGAAGCCGAAGTAAAACAGGATGCTTCCCCAGATAACAAAGTGGTTGAACCCGGTCCAGTACGACGTGTCCAAGGCACACTGCATACACACATGACATGATAATTAGTAGGGCTGCAAAAGTTAACGATAAATGTAATCGTTAACGATTAAAAAATTTTTAATGATTAGTCGCAAATATTGTTTTGCTTACTTAGCTGACATAATAAGAAGTTGATTTCGGGCGTAAAGTGAACAATAATGGCCAACAGCAAGTTAAAAAATACTGAGCTAGCTAAATATAAGGCCATTTCTGGTCGTATGTCTGAGTATTTTGGATTTAAATTGTGTGACGACAGTACAGTTGATTCAGTTGAAAACGTTTTCTGTATGATTTGCCACAAATCATTCGTTTATCATGGTTCGAACACCTTATGAAATTTGTGGAAAATTAACTAAAATTGATGATTAATTAATCGTTAATTTTCAAAAAAGTAACTATTAAAAAATTTTAATCATTACCAGCACTAATAGTTAGTGCTGTTGGCACATTAGTTCTTTTTAATCACATTAATGCACGCATTAATTTTTTTAATGCATACACTAACGCATTAATTAATGCATCATTATGTTGCTGTCATTGCAGTGGAACACATCGACATGGTGATTGAAATGATGACCGACGAAGTCATGGCTGGGTTGCAAGACCGTGACAGTAGTGATGGAATGGCAACAAAACCATTTTTAATAGTTGAATATTATTCGCGTCAAATAAACGTAGTTTAATGGAATATTGGAACTCCTGCTTCACAGAATTAAGTAAATTTACACAAGTGCATTAATTTTTTTAAACATGTGTTATTTTTTAAATGCACGTTATTTTTTAAACGCACGTTAATTCTTTGACACGTTAACGCTTTAATCTGACACCCATAATGATAACAATAGTAATAACAAGAACTAAAGTAATTTGGTAAGGACGGAATCACCCTCCTTACTTTGAATTCACGAAATAGCAGCAAATGACTGGACGACCTGGCTGCAACTTGCACCTGTATGTTTTCACTGATTGGTGCTGCCACCTGCTGAATCGGAAATAAGCAACTGAAAATTTTGGCTGGCGGTTCGACTCTCAAAATTACCCTTATTTCTGTGTGCGGCCAATAACCCCATATGACACAATGCGTCATAAGGCCCAGCAAGTGTACCTGCCAAATGTCACCCAAATCCATTGAATGGTTTAAGCAGGATGCAAGAATGTGACAAACGACAACAACAGTCAGACCGTACTACTGAAAAATGTGAAGCTACAGGCACAACAACTTGCACCGCAAGAAGCAATTTCACCTAATAATGGCAGTATGCTAACAATAATATTTGATGGCAGTAATGATAAAACTTATATCATAATGCAGCTGCTAAGATGTCAAAAGTAACATTTGGCATGTTATGTAGACAACGTTGCCAACTCACAGCTCTGTGACCCTGTTGCTAGGTGCTCATTTGCGTTTCCTGATTATGGGATACCAACGACCTGCAGACACCTTTGCGCCGGTTAGCCTGGTACCAAATGATACTGCTTGTTAAACAATAACAAAGGCACATATGCGTGTGAAGAACTCGGAAACTCAGGGTTGTTACCTGGACTGGGTAGTGGACTGGATAGAGAGTTGAACCCATTACCTTGAGATCACAAGTCTGACAAGGTGAGCCATGAAAAATGTGGCACTTTACTTTTGTCCATATCTACACTACCTTGTGCAATATCAATAAAATATGCATACACAATGATAACAATAAACAAACATTTTTTGTAAATTTGAAAAAAAAACACTTCAGACCAACATTGCAGTGAATGTTCTGTTTGACACTAAAGTGTGTGGGTCTAACACAGTCAGTGTCATACAGATCATTCGTCACAATGTTGGTCTGAAGTGCTTTTTTTCATTTACCTAAATTTTTGTTATTATCGTTAGTTTTTGCCTACATTTATATTTCAGAAGGTAGTGTAGAAACGCATTTAACGTGTGGTGGGATATATATAAATCACATTATTGCAGCAATAATTGTCTGCAGAGTGCGCCAGTGAAAAAATTTGGAAAATCCATCAATAATTGGCGATGATATTGACAAAAGCAAAATGCCACGTTTTTTATGGCCCATGGTGTACTTACTGTAACAGTGCTGCTGCTGCTGCTACAACAACAGCAACAGCAACAACAACAACAACAACAACAACTACTACTACTACTACTACTACTAATACAACTACTACTAGTGCAGTTACCCTGAGAGTGACGGTGACAATAAGAGCACTGGCAACTACACAACCAAACGCCTTGTGACCGCCGACGTCTAGCCCGTCAGGTTTGATAGCGTCGTAGAACGCACAGTACGGCACAAAGAACAGAACCAGCGACGACACAATTCCTTCGGCGACCGACCGAGCAAACAACCGTTTGTTAAACAGAACGTCGTAGTGGCCGGGGGTGTATAGCTTGGGATAACGAACTGAGTCAGCCTCGTTCACGTCCTACACAGTACACACAACACTAGTGGTAGTAGTAGTAGTAGTTGTTGTTGTTGGTGTGGTAGTAGTAACACAACGTCCTAGTGCCCAAGAGTGTACAGCCTTGGAAAATGCACCAAATCGGATATTATTCACATCCTAAACACACAGTGGTAGTAGTAGTAGTAATAGTTTTGGTGATAGTGGTAGTGGTAGAATCATCCACATCCTTGTCAACATACTCATATTGATCACTTTAGCAATCATGACTAGCAGACAAGTTCAATCCCCACCAAAAACAATGCCTCATTCATAGCTTCCTACAAATCCACTCCAAGAAATCTGGAAAGTGTAAAGTGTAAGTGGATCATAATCTATATCGCCACCACAATGAAAATGATTAGCAAATCAATGGTTTTTGAATCACACCACACTGCTTCAGAATGTCTCATGAAAATCTGCTCGCAAATATTTCACTAACCTCACAGACAGACAGACAGACAGACAGACAGACATAGGTGAAAACATAAGCTTGGTCACTATGAAAAAATAAACTGCTAACAAAAAGCCGAGATGCATAAGACCACTCAGTATAAATTAAATGTGGAAAAAGTAAAAAATAACCTGATCGAAGATTCCGAGAGCCAGGATAGGAAGCGACGTGTAGCAGACATTGTAAAGAGAAATAAACGCCTCATCATACAATGTCTAAACACAACGACACTAAATATACAGGGTGTGTGAAAAAATAGCAATATACAAGATGTCAAATAAAAACAGGCACAAGTATGTTCCTGCCAGTATCAACAAATAACGAAGATATCTGTGTGATAATGCTATGCATTAATCATAGTTTAAAAATGAAAACATATTCATTATTGGCAAGTTAGACAGAAAAACCACGATGTGCTTTATCAAAATACTGACTCAGATTACGTATGTCGTGAACTGTGACCAATAATTTGTGTTACTGGAAACTAAAAAATTAATGTAAAAAAGATATACAGTGAATCAACTTAAAACATTAAACTTCAGAATTTCTCAAAAAAAAATTTAGCTACAGATTTGTTATGGTACATTATTAACATAAAATGTACATCTGCTAAATTCTGAAATTTTGTAACCATGTAATTTTAGAGATAAACAATGGATATGTACGGATTAGTGCTCGTATAGCACACTGTATTTTGTGTTTGGTATTACTGTGTATTTTTTTTCTTTTCATTTTTTTTCATTTCATTAGCTTTTTTCTTTTGTGTTCTTATGTACTACGTGTATGATTTTGATATTAAATAAACCACGAGGTCTAAAAGAATATAAAATTCAGATTTCTAGGACAGGAAAATGTGGCAGTATGTCATATGCATGACATAGCATGTAGTCCTTATAACCAGCTAAGACTGAGAGAACCGTTGTCTAAAATTTCATCTAAACAAATTACAGAACTGTCAAAACAAGGACTGAAATAATTCGATAAAACACAAAATAGCTGATCGATGCTAACATATGGTAAATCACGAGTAAGCAACGTGTAAGTTTTGGCTAAAGGTTCAACCACCAAAAACTCTTCCCTTCCCCTCAGGAAACACCATCTGTCACAATGGGCGACTTCACTTTTTGACTTAGACTTTCGCTGAGCCTTTTTGCTGAGCCAAAGCTAAAGCTGAATGCTAAAGTCTGTACTCAGACCAAAGTTCAACTAAACGATTAAAAATGGTGGAAAACCGGTAAACCTAACAGAAAATAAATCAACCAATTGGACTTGCTTATTCAATTGTGCACGCACACAAATGACGTAATTACGTAATGTTTTACGTCATTGTGTAGACATTACAGCATTTATTTTTGGTACCAGACTGGTTTAGTTTAATAAACTATCCATACGTATAGGACTGTAAATAGTTGCCATGTTTTCGCTCAGCTATACGTCAAAAGTCGAAGTGGATTCCGGCTCAGCGAAATCACTTCACTTTTTGACTTAAGTAGGTACTTAGACCAAAGTTTAGACTCAGCGAAAGTCTCAGCGAAAGTCTAAGTCAAAAAGTGAAGTCGCCCAATGTGTCCCTCAACCCCACAAATGCCAAATGGCATCTAAATCCAACAAACAAAAAGCAAAAATGTAATAAACAACAGACATATGACAGAGCTAGCTATGGAGAGATGTGCGCTGTGCAGCTATAAGTAGGATCGCTAGCGCTAAAGTGATTCTGCCTAGAAAACTGACAAAGTCTCAGTCACCTGGGCGGAGAATCCGCAGAAGAAGGCATACCAGACATGGCAGAGCGTAAATGCAAAGTTCTTGTAGAAGAAATACTGCAAGAACTTGCACATGCGCAGGTACGACCATCGGCCATGGACGAGCAACAGCCGCTCGAGATAGGCAAACCTGGCCAGAGCAAAGTCACTCGCTAGCACGGCCTGCTTACCCTCCTGTCCGCTGATACCCACGCCTATGTGAGCCGCTGTACACACAGACACAGTACAAATAATTACATATTGTCTATGGCTCCTAGTGGTACAGTAACTCGTCTCGGAGGTACAGAGTGTCACCTGCCATACTGGATTACAGGGTGTTAGCTGGCACGTGAGCAGGTGAAAAAATGAACGCGCTCCACCTTAACCTCAGCCAGACATGCTGGTAATCGACTTAACTAGCCCAGAGGGATAGAAAGCTGAGGTGACCTTAGCGGTTGTTTAGATAGGATAGGTTGACCTGGGTCGTTGGTTAGATAGTTTACAAAGCCACAAGGCTAACAGGGTGATGCTGATCTTGGCTTTTTTTAGCCAATACCTGCATTTTATAATTAGCATAATCTACAGGGTGGGAAAAATGTGGCACTTTACTTATGTCCATATCTTCGCCAATTATTGACTGATTTTCAAAATTTTTTCACCGACACACTCTGCAGACAATTTGCAATAACGTGACTTATTACACTTCCCACCACATGGTTAATGCATCTCTACACTACCTTGTGAAATAAAAATGTAAGCAAAAATTAACGATAATAACATAAATTTAGCTAAATGAAAAAACACTTTAGACCAACATTGCAATGAATAATCTGTATGACACCAGACTGTGTTAGATTCACACAGTTTAGTGTCTACAGACCATTCACTGCAGTGTTGGTCTGAAGTGTTTTTCTTTCAATTTTACCAAAATGTTTGTGTGTTATTATAGTTATCAATGCATATTTCACTGATATTTCACAAGGTAGTGTACAGACACATTTATGGTGTGTTGAGATGTGTAATAAACACATTATTGCAAATTGTCGACAGAGTGTGTCAGTGAAAAAATTTAAAAAATCAGTTAATAATTGGCGAAGATATGGACAAAAGTAAAGTGGCACGTTTTTTGGCCCACCCTGTACCATAATCTACATTTACCAACCACCACTGCAAATGTGTGCATGTGTAAGACCATTTATCTTTTTCAACAAAATAATTCAAGCACCTCGAAAAGTGCAGCAAATTTTGTTAGTGACCTAGAGCACAAATAATTAACCGTTGAAAAGTCGACCATTATTTTTTTGCAGAGTCACTAATTTTGATCACTCAGCAGCTGCAGTATGGTATGAAGTGTGTACTGACTGCGTATCATGCTGACGTCGTTGGCGCCGTCTCCGATCGCGAGCGTGACGGCGTTCTTCCGTCGCTTGATGAGCTCGACGACAAGTGCTTTCTGCAGTGGAGTCACCCGACAACAGATGACAACCTGACACCGACACGCCACGTCAACCAGTAGCTGTTCCATTGCCGGCGTCAACGCATACACCTGTACCCAGCAGCATCATTAGTGTAGAATTGTGGGACACACTCATTACGAACTACAAGTTAATTACTCCAGTGCGGCAAATGGGCTCATCGGTAAAATCTGTCTGTAACATCGTGAAAAAGAGTTTAAAATCTAGAGTTTTACGGAAAAATTGAAAGAGTTAGCAGATCAATTATGTAGCAGCAACAGCATTCTTTAATTATCATTTTTGTTCAAAATGTGGAAAATTAACCACTGATGAACAATTAATTCATTCAAATGTCAAAAGAATTTTCACAATTAAACCAGATAACACTTTTACTGTTAAAATTAAAGTAACATCAAAATAAACATAATCAGGCACATATAAAGACATTATGACAAGTACTAGAAATCAGTTTTTCAACGAAGTCAACTGTTTTGACTGTCCATATAACACAGAGGTTTAAAAACACTCGATAAATGTGTCTACATGCATCCGTGAGACCTTGTAGCTTAATAAGTGAAAAAGTGGCGAAAAAATGCATTTCCTTTGGCGCATTCCCACCACCAGCTTGCAATTGAAAATAGTGATCAAGACATCGTTAATTTTCATAAACTTAACCATTAAATAAATTCTAGTCGTTACCAACTCTACTAAACAGGTACTGACCAGACTGTGTCCACTGATGACAAGTGCATATTGACCCATCGCCTCGGCAGCCAACGTAGCATTTGGACCGTCTCTAAACCCGACCGTTGTTGGCGTATCCTTCTGCCCATCTCTCATGGCAAGCTTGGCCAGGCTGCCATTGCTAAATGTTTTAACCACACACTGCCCGACACCGGCCCCGTCATCGGCAGTGACTATCATACCGCTGTCATCGGCGGAGCCGGAGGATGTCTTACTGCCGCCAATCACCGACGACGCATGGGTCAACTGAGTCAGCACAACGTCATGCGATTCACCATCCACTGTGAATGTCTCGTCGATCTCGTCCGTCAGCAGCCGGCAGCTGTAGCCAATGTTTACCGCAGTCTCTACACATCACAAAGCAGCAATATCATTTGTCAGCCAACAGCCAGCAACTGCAGCAAATGTTTAACACGTTGCACGATTTTAGATACAAAATGCGATGTACATGTAAATGCACAAATCAACTCAAAATTAAAAATTCACACTACACGTTTTGTACAGGACATATTTCAGATTTGGTTTGAAATTTACTTTCAAAAAATTTCAGATCTGCAGTACAAGCAATCTCTGAAATTTGCGAAATGGCCTGGTGATTTAAATCATTTTTCGAGAAAATCTGACATCCGACCTTATGATCTGATTTGAGATGCTGGCACTAACCCTGTTTGTCGCCGGTGAGTATCCAAATCTTCATCTCGGCCAGAATGAGGTTGGCAATGGTTTGCGGGACTCCATTCTGCAGTTTGTCCTCCACGGCGCTGGCGCCAATCAGCGCCAGGTTTTCCTCTATTTCGTTGTACACAGCCGCCAGTCGACTCTCTCGGTCACCGACTGCACAGCTGAAATTACCACACAAATTACTAATGGTTACACTTTCAGTCTCTGTTTAGCTGCGTAAACCACTACCTACTTTCCATTTCCATTTAACTGAACAATTCTACTCTCTCTCTGTGTCATTCACGGTCGGGGGAAGGGCGAGGGGGCGGGTCACTGCCCGATTCATTCGAGAAAGTCCCAAAGGTGTTGAAGGTCCACAATCAATTTTCCTCCTGGCCAGATGTCCCGCCAGGCCTGGTCGTGGGCTGGGCACTGCAGCACCAGGTGTTCTGCCGTCTCGTCAGCGCCGCTGCAGTGTGGACAGGTGGCAGAGTCCTGGCGTCCGATACGGTGCAGATATCCTGTCAGCAACAGAGAGTGACCAACGCGTGGGCAATTCTACTTGATCTGGTGATCTACTAAAAATTTATGCAGTAGGATTTACGAAGACTTGAAGCCCTATTCTCCTCTCAATGATGCAAACAAGACTGAAATCTTGACACCAAAATCAAGACCATTAACACACTACCCATTAGCAGTTTAACCAGAAACTCTTCAGTACCACGTGACTGTTGTAGAAATAAATTCGGCTACAGCTGTGCTGACACCAAGAATATTAAACCAAAACCATAAACTGAAAACCAGGGGCCAAATTTTCGAAATTTTCTTAAGACATTTTCCAAAGATCTTCCTATGTCAGATGATTTGGGAATTCCAAAGAAGTTTTCTTATCCGAATTTTCAAAGACTTTCTTCGCATTTCCAAAGAACTTCTTTTCTTATCTTCCTAAACTAGTTCAGCCAATTAAATGCGCTTATACCGACCATGTGATGTAATTAAAACTTCTTAGGAAACCTTCTTTGGAAAACTTCTTATCTTAGCACGTCCACGGAAAATGCATTTTACACACCGCTTTGTTTTTTTAAGCTGACCAAACGTCAATTTCCTTTACTTACTCATTGTTGATTTTACCACAGCGTTACGCAAATAACCTATGACGTCACATATGACGTCTAAACTAAGTGTCAACATTGTGTACTTTTTTGCAAATTTCGTTTTATTACACAGCTTTCTCCATGTAGGACAAGGTTAGTGCTTTCCTATATATTTGCCTAAATTCTTCCTAAGAAGTTTCCAAAGAAGTTTTGAAAATCCGCATACTTTCTTTGGAAAAGAAATCTTCCAAAGATCTTCCTAAGAAGTTTCGAAAATTTGGCCCCAGTAGTCTTAACTCCTAAGAAGATGGTCTTCATACCACATCCCACCTATCAAAACATTTCTTTGGCATTAAAATACCGTAACATTTTAATGTCTGCAAGGTTCACTTCTACCAGTTAATTTTTGTAATTTTTCCCACAACACGAATGCCAAGGCTTCTAATGGTGTTTACAAGAAAGACGACTCAGTTACCAAATCAACACCACCAAGGCATCGAAAACATCACAAAGCAACAGAATACAATAGAACAAAAGACCAAAGGAAAAATTTAGGGATGTGTGGAATCCGTTAAAATTTTGGTTTTCAGTTTTCTAAAAACCGAACTGAACCAAACTGACATTAAATTTTAAAAACCAAAAGTTTTTTTAAAAAACCAAACCACCAGTTTTAGATGGTTTTTACACTTATCATGTCAGTCAGAATATTCTTCTCTAAGATTAGTTTTGAAACACTTCAACTGACGATTAGTTGGACCATCACAGCAGTTAGCACACAAAGTAGCCTGCGTTATTTCTGATGTCACGCTGAGAGTAAAGGTGGCTACCGCAGATGACGGTAGTAGTGCAAATTCGAAGTCTTCTGTTTGGCAGTTTTCTTTCATTCTACACACTAAACATCAGAAAATAAAAACCAAAACCAAACCAAAAAATGCGGTTATTTTTAAAGAAAAAACCAGACCAGAAAACCGCGGTTTTTTCAAAACCGAAGCAAAGTTATATTTTGACAACCGCACACGCCTAGTGAAAGTGTACAGACCTGGCAAGATGGTGCCTTTTACTCCACTCAGCATAGAATGTCGGATCAATGTCTCTCACAGCACAGCACAAAGTACGCAGGCCGTTCTGTGCAAACTCCTGCACAGCCACCGTTTTCAGTTAAACGTGCACTTTTTTTGACAAAAAAACTTATGCTGATAAAATTTTGCCGTACTATAGCTTCTTTTTTGCTATTTCATGACCTACTCAGTCCTCCTGCCTGTGACTACATGGTGTTTCATAAAAAATGGACCCCCTTTTCTTTCTTTCATAACTCACTCAAACGACAATCAATTTACACAAAATTTTTACAAGTTGTAGCTGAAAAAATACACATTCAAAATATTTCAACAAAATATGGCAGTTGATTAAATATTTTTTACTGGTCGTGACGTAACATTGACGTCATAATGTGCCGTAAGTACAAGCTTGCCTGTCTCAACTGGTGTGTCAGTTGCTACCCTGCTCCAATGGTGAACTTAATTTGATTTGAGAATGACAAATTCTTGAAGTTTTACAGTTGCAGCCACAAAAAATGCGCAAAGTGATCGCACTTACGTGTCTGTGAGAATAGTTTGACTTATGTTGGAGCAAGAGAGTGCACCAGCACACAGACCTTGCGAGATGGTCGAGTTTCTGGCTCAAGAGACACTTGACTTCAGCCCCATGTTGCTTAGTGCTGACACGATAAACATTTTTCATCAGAGAACCAAGATTAAGTTAACGATCGAAGCAAGGTAGCAACTGACACACCAGTTGAGACAAGCAAGCTTGTACTCACGACACAATATGACGTCAGCGTTACGTCACGAGCAGCAAAGAATATTTAGTTAACTGCCGTATTTTGTTGAAATATTTTGAATTTGTATTTCTTCAGCTACAACTTGTAAAAGTTTTGCATAAACTGATCAACATTTGAGTGAATTATGAAAGAAAGATAAAGGGGGTACATTTTTTATGAAACACCATGTATAGTGTGTGGAGTGTTATAAGTGACCATAATCTCACTCCACTCAAGCATGATAACTGATAGCATGTCACGTTTGAACATCACATGTGCATCCAGGCAGAACACGCCGTCGATCACAACCACAAAGTAAGTACATTTCTAAACGGTCGACTGCGTATTATGCCTTGTGACACTGACCTAGTGTACATGTGCATGTAGACTGTATTAAAACCTATACTTCGTTAGACCCAAAGACATTTAACAAGCAGTGCAGACATACATTGAGGTATATGATGTTAATCTGTTAATCTGTTGGAGCTGTGGGTAGACAGCAACAGCAGCAGTATTAGCAGCAGCAGCAGTAGTAGTAGTAGTAGTAGTAGTAAGGTGCAAACATACACTGAGATGCCCGGTGGTTATCTGTTGTAGCTCAGCACATTTTGGATTGAGTCGTGGGTAGATTGTTGAGTCTGCTCCCTTACAATACAGTGTTATACGATCATCTTTCTTCAGTATCACCTTTGCACATACAACATCCAGTGCTGGTACACAGCATGAGCAAACTGACCAAAAAATTAATATTACCAATACAATAATACAACCAATACCAGTCTGCAAGCCAGGAAAACATGACGATGTGGTCTAGTCCTGGAATGCACGGATGCTGACAGTTCATTCAAACTGTGTCCAGTAATAATCAAAATTTATGCAAAAAAACTATCTAGTTTGTATACAGTGTGAGGATGACATAGCAGCTGCAGATATAAAACAGCACAAATCACAATTTAAAAATTCAAACATTAACACTACACAATCAGCACAGTTCTTGTGACATTGTGCTACTCTAGAATTAACATAAGGGTACAAAAATTACAGAATTTCATGGAGAAAACATAAAAAATGTTTTGCAGAAGTAAGAGGAGGAAAAAAGTGCATAAATGCTTTTGTTAATAGAACATAATAAGTTAAATAAGATGCATCTTCTCGATTTCACTGGCAGCCTGAATAAGAACTTGATAACCAATGACGGCAAACAAATTAGTGACGTACCGACATTCTCTTTCTGTCGTTGTTGAAGTCAAGAATGCACAGCAGCTCGTAAACTTCAGTTCTGCCCATCACTTCTATTGTTATTGAATTTGGTGTTCGAGCCTATACAGTAACAGAACTACTAAAATTGGCAAGTTAAGTGGACTCAACTGTTAAGCAGCGTGTGACAATGCACAAGTAAACCTGTCTGTTTATCAGACACTGAGTGTAATTAGTGAACAAAGCCAAAAATAATAATAAATTAACTAATAATAAGCTACTGGCATAAGTGTGAAAAAAATACGCAAGCAAAATAAAACAAAAAACAAATGAAACATAAATGCAACATTGAGGTTTTAAATCAGTGGTTACTGGTTAACTGAAAAAAAAATTTTAAAACAAAGGCAAGATACAGTGTATCGTAAAATTTCGAAAACACTCACTAGCTAAAAATGATTGTAAGAATGACTGTTCAATCTATCAATTTAATACTAGCTACAGCTCAAGAAAGAGAAGAAAAAAAGAACAGCAAAAAATTTCACCTTAAAGACAAATCCAAAATTCCGTGCAGCACTAACAAGAGCACCTTCATCAGGAGACTGGGCTTGGTATTCCAAACAGCCTACATACATCACAAGGATTTACACCCATTAAAAACATTGCAGTACTGACACTTTAAACTATGTTGTGTGCATTTTTATACAAAAGAAATGTAAAATAATGCAACTTTTTCGTTTTTATCGACAGCCATCGTGCAGGAAAGCTGCAGTTGCGTTACGATTGGTGAATTTCAACTTTGCAATATTATAAGTTCGCAAAAATTTTACATCGAATCACACATTAATCTAATTGCACTACTGAAATTAGTGCAATGAGCATTTTCAAGTACCTATTGGTTTAAACCAATTTTTTCCCAGCATAACTCCAACCTTGGTTGCAGTGCTAGAAAGTGAATTTTATGAGCTAACACATATAACATATTTGAGTAAACTGCGTAACATACTGTCATTATCTCGAGGCACCACAAAGCAAAGAAAAGTAGTTTTATTAGCTAAGATGTATAACACAACAATGCAGAAATGCATTTTACGAGCGCACGTGTATAAAATCAACACAACACTGTTGTGTTGAGCATCAAGTGAATGAGTGAGTGAGTAGGGTTCAACGTTCAGTGCGACATAGTGTAAGTTATTTCAGAGATGGCTTTTCTAGGCAATGCACATAGATGTAATGATGGAACAGAAGGTTTAACTTTAACAGTAATGAAACAGACAGTTTAACCTCTACAGTAACAAGCAATTTGAGCAAAGCTCACATGACATGCGATAGCAGTGGTCCAGCCACTTTGGCAATCAGTGTACTAGGTTTACAGCAATAGGATATTAATGCATCTTGAAAGAGTACTTAAATTTGAGGCCTCCGTAGGGAAGACTCCGTGAATTTAAGAGATTGAAACTTAAGATTCTTAAAAATGTACGTTCTATGCTAAAAATTCATACACAGGTCGTTCAGGTCCATCTCCAGTCATTTCAGCGCAATTCACTCTTAAAATGTTTGTCGCAGTCGGAAATCGCAAAAAAATTCACTAAGAACCCCTATTTTGGGGGTTCAAGGTCATTCAAGGTCATCGACGTTGACACCAATAAAATGCGTGTCACTATTGCTTGTTATGATAAGCAGCACGTCTGTGCCTATCTGCAACTGTTTTCATGCTACACAAGCCAATAGCGGCAAAATAACCACTTTTATGGGGGGAGCCATCTTTGATGCCTGCCTGCGCCGGCCTCCTTGAACCCAGAGGGTCGGGACTTGGACTTCTAAAATCTACGTTTCATGCTAAAAATAATTTGTAGGTTGTCTTGGTTTTTCTCCAGCCATTTCGGCGCAATTCACTCTTGTGTGTTGCAGCCCAAAACTGCGAAAAATTCACTAAAAACCCCTTTTTGGGGGTTTGAGGTCATTCAAGGTCATCGATGTTGATAAATCTAAAAAGCCTGTTAGCAGTGCTTGTTACGATAAGCAGCATGTGTGTACCGATCTGCAACCATTTTCACACCATATGAGTCAATAACGGCAAAATAACATCTTTTTAAGGGGTACCCCTCTTTGCCCCGCACCCTGGGGCACAAAATTTTGTCACGAAAACTAGAGACCTTGAGGCAGGCAACTCATGGTGAAGATTTCGTGATTCTAGGTGTCGCCATTTTGATACAGTGCTAGGGTGTGACGGACGGATGGACGAACAGACGCCCAGGCCATGGCTAAGACGCGCAAAGCATTCTGCTATCGCGCGTAAAAAAACCTGATATAGAACAGAAAACAGAAAAAAAACTATCTAAACCAAAAAATGTAACAACTCTTTATTTTAAGCGTGTGTATGACGGCAGTTCTAATAATAGCGTGTGATAAAAACATATAATAACCAAATAATAATAAAAATAATACCGTCATTGTCTTGAGGCATCACGGTGTGGCACAGCGCCAGAAGTCGGAAGAACATGTGGACGTGGGGATTCCCCGCTTTGACCGCCTCCCACAGACGGTTGTCATAGAAACGGAAGTTTGGCTCATACATCGGGTTGTCTGAAAAGTCCACTCTTGGCGTACGCTAAAAATAACAGTGAGTGATCATTTAGCTATACGCAGCTGAACTGTTAATCAGTCAAGCAGACCAATTTAGACATTAAATGCTAATAACTCCAGTATTTGTTACAGCTACATAAGAAACTTAAATTTTTACACACGTGCTTACTGAAAACTGCCCAGATATGACCCCTAAAATTTTTAAAAACAGGCAGTTGCTGAACTCATATAATTAAAACTTTTTGGGCATTAAATGCCAAGAGCTCCAAAACAGTTAAAGCTACAGACTTCAAACTTGGCACGCACGTTTACAGGACAGTCCAGTCGTGACACCTTATTTTTTTTCAGAAAATGTGTGTTGTCAGAGCCATGCAATTCCACAAATTTCTGGGCCTTAAACTCAAATAACTCCTAAAAGGTACAGACTGCAAATTTGTTGCGCATGTTCCAAAGTACACGATGCTTTAAAAAGTTTTACTCTGTATTAACTGAAAAATCACAGAAGTGTGTTTCAGTAATTACTTTGCAAAAATTTTCTTGGTCTAGATATACTCTCATGAGTACCATTAGTTAAGAACTGTTATACAGTTTTCAGTACAGATGCTTTAATGTCAGTGGTTAGCATACAGATAGTAAAATATTCTGTCACAAAAAAGATTTCTTTCTTAGGACTGATTCTAACCAAGAATAAAAGTGGGAAAAAAACAAAAACTGTGTGTGCCTCAATACTGGTAAAATGGCACCAGCAGTCTGTAAGAGATTTTCATGAAAACATTTCTATAGAATCTTGTTAAACAAAAAAAGAAGAAAATTAGCATTAAAACAGTGGTATATTGGTAACCGATAGAGACCTCGGTGATATCAATAGAATTGCCATCTTCATCAAGCAGCTCTCCATAGACACGGCCATTGATAGTACACTTGTCAAACGTCATTACGTTCTGAACACAGATTATAACACGACAGACTCAAACATAACAATAAGAAACATTTTTCAACCCATTTTAATGAAACTCAAAACCAAGGAAAATATCCAGGATACGACCATACAGGCAAAATTTGATTGAGTGAGACGACGGGAAGGGGTCTGCGTAGAGAGGGTATTTTCCGTTACTTTTTGTGTTCTATCCTTTTTTTGTATTCTTGCTCATGCCTACAGGTCACATCAAAAGACCAATCACAACCATTTATGGCTCAAAACGCGTGTTTCCGCATAAGATAGGGCCTTTTGGGGTCTCGATGATAAAAAATAATGTTTGGGGGTCAAAACTCCAAATTCCACACCACAAACAATGATGCAAAGTTTAATCAAAATCCATTTCTAACTTTTTAAACAGTCAGACAAACAGACGTACAGAAGGACAGACAAATAGACACAGATTACTATATTACCTACTTCCTTTGCCAGAAGATAATAATGATAACTGTCTGACAATAAAAAAACCAGTAAAAATGCAAACAGAACCTGTGTGAGTGTGCCGGTCTTGTCCGAGAAGATGTACTCAATTTGTCCGAGTTCTTCGTTCAACGTCGTTGTCCGGGCCTTGGCCGGAGTGTCTGTCGGAGCATAGTACATTTTGTCATCCCAGTTTATCCACCAGCTGTGGCCAAACCGAATCATCTCCATGCTGCAAAACAGAAATCCCATACTGGACACCAGAAAAATGCTAGAAATCACCAAAATGAGTTCAAATCTCTGCCGAAGGTCTGCGTTCTATGCTTAGCAAACTGCAAATAAAGATAGCAGTAGTAAAACAAGAAATACACCGTGTCTAAAAAAAGTCAAAATCGTTTTTGTCACAATGTTGTCAAAATTCCACCTAATTTGATAATTTTTGGCACAAAGATTGCTGAGACAATAGAATTAGTTAAAGTAAACTCATTTTACACCTCACCTAATTTATGTCAATGCACTACCATGTGAAACACAGATGCTCCAAATTGTTATTACGTGGTGCTTGAGATTGCTCAGATCTGCATCAATTCAATGGAGGGTGCCACGTGATTTCATAATTTTGTAATATTAAATATTTTAGGGTAAAAATATCAGACAACAAATACCAGGATGATGAGTTTAAAACACGTCTAGTCAATGAATGAATGCCATTTAACCAGTATTTCAATTCCGCAATTTCCGCTATCACCCAGTGGCGTTGCATCTAAGCTATTGTGTCCATGAATATGGGACACACTTTAGGCATAAACTCTGATAATTTGCAAGCAAGTTGTTATACAAACTTATAATTCTGGTAAATAATCCACGTTTCAGTTTACTGCTTGCTTAATTAAATCATTACAATGTTTACTGGAGACAACAGCTCAGCGTTATGCAAAATTGGAGCATCGGTGTTTTACATGGTAGTGCATTGACATAAATTAGGTGAAATGGAAAATGAGTGCACCTTACATAGTTCCATTGTCTTGGCCACCTTCATGCCAAAAATTATCAAAGTCAGTGGAAATTTGATAATATGCGACTTTTAATAAAATTATTTTGTACATCAAACAGTTATATTGTAAATGAATGTCGAATGTGTTTTAATTTCAGATTACCCAGCGAAATTGTACCGACACGAAGTGTTAAATTAATGTTGAAATTATCGAAAGTTGCTTGAGCTTAATATGGTTATGCTTACTGAGTACTGACAGTTTCATTGTTATTATTATTAATTAAGTTTAGTTAAGGTTTGTTTTTTATAACTGTGGCACCATTGTGTTATGGTGAAAAAAGTAAAGTTGTATAGGACAAAAACAATTTTGACTTTTTTTTCTGAGACACGGTGTATTTCAAACCATAACCGATGTAATTTATTCCTTGCAATTGCATTATACACCAATACTGAAGACCCTGAACATTTGATCCGCTAACCCTAAAACCTCACCAAAAACCACACTGTTGCACATTGTGGCTATTTGAAATTTTTGAAGCTAGCTACCATTGGCCATCTTGGAGTTCCTTCAGTCAAATCTAATGCCACTGAACACATTAACCCCATAAATCTTATAGTAGAACCGAACGAGATATGGCCATTTTAGGATTTAATCCGATTGCAAATAGCGCCTTTCCTGTAGCTGACTTAGACTAGTCACAAACCAATTGATGGGCTGCCATTACTTTCCACCAAGGCCTGCAAATACCTTCTTTCTCAGAAAGACAGCATCATTGTCTTTTGTCTGATATCAAAATACATCCATAAATGCTTAATATTATTATTAGTCTGACTAAAAATCAATCAAAACTGAAAGGTCAGAAAGATGTGTATAGCTAGTAGCAGTAGTAGTAGTAGTAATAGTTGTTGTAGTTGAGTTGTAGTAGTCTATACCTAACATAGAGAGAGATAGGCACGACGGTGTTGAGTACAATGGCATAGGACAAAAAGACAAGCACCGCAGTGACTGTACAGCCCACGGTGACACTGTCATCCACTCGGCCGCTGTGAATTATGCTGCCCGGGATAAAGTACTCCCACGGCAGATAGACCTGAAACCGATGACCCACGAATGACTCCCAGAAACCACAGCAGATTGTACAGGCCAGGCACGTGCACAGCAGGAAGATGAATATCTACGAAACACGTTACCACAGGCATAATATAGTAGTAGTATCAGCATCATTGTCGTAAATTAAAATGTAGGTGGGGCAGAAAGTAACAATTTTCCGGCACACCATGGAAACAGCCAACAGAATTCCAACAGACAGTTGCAAATGTCCGACAGAGGAGATTATGTGTGCTGAAAATCCCAACTTTGCCCCTAAATTTTCCCAAAATCATGCTTTTCCGCATAAAATTTTGCAATGTTGTACAAAAATTTTCAAACAAGAATACCTTTTTCCAACAGCCAAAAATTTATGGTGGGTAACTGGCCTCCCTTACTCCCCAGCTGCCCCTCTGCCACAATGCCACCAAGTGCCGGGATAGTAGTAGTAGTAGTAGTAGTAGTAGTAGTAAAGGTTAAAGGTCCGAATATAGCTCTTAATGAGCGAACCCATCTCACAGCTACGGAGCGTCACTTGTCATATGGGATCACACAGTGTTACCTGCCACCCGACAGAGGTGAACGCATCCCGCCTTAACCCCAGCCAGATAGGCTGGTACTCGATTTACCTACCCCGGAGGGATGGAAGGCTGAGTTGACCTAGGCGGTTGGTTACATCCCAAGATGGTTTACCTGCCCACAGGCAGT
>Ga0056128_1000634_pt1 | contig 33312 bp, 22 predicted proteins | sample WorMetLIZISLAND2_FD_71113 | JGI IMG/M metagenome (GOLD analysis project Ga0056128, IMG submission 71113) | Marine gutless worms symbiont microbial communities from Max Planck institute for Marine Microbiology, Germany - Olavius geniculatus... ...
GCCAGGTCAACTGCGTCGTCCATATTGAGGTCGCTGGATTTCAGATCCTGCTGAATGGTTTTCATCCATGTAATACGAGGACGTCCCAGTGGTCTCCTGCAGTTTCCTGCGGGGGAAGCTATTAAGATCTGTTTTGCATCAGTTTCATCAGGCATTCTACGTTTTAGATGCATCAAGTTAATAGGGGGGAGGAGCAGTTGCCCCCTGCCTCCTAGAATCTGCCACTTTCTGATCGAGAGTCACCTGTCCTCGTACCTCCCGAGCTGCTTACTGCTGACAGGAATGCACAACGAACAATTTTTGTCAGTGAATCAGATGAAGTTTATCATCGAAACAGGGTCACAGTGACTGAGGGCGCTGGTCACAAGCAAGCTTGTTATCATGACACATTTTGTGATGTCACCATTACGTCACGGCTGTCAAAGAGTATTTAACTAACAGTCACATTTTGTTGAAATATTTTGAATCAGCTATAGTTGGTAAAAAGTTCATGTGAATTGATCGTCATTCGATTGAGTTATGAATGAAAGACAAATTCAGGTGCCTTTTTTTGAAACACCATGTAGTTTCAATGTTTCAGTGGATATATCCTACTAATACCAAAAATTCATTGCATTAACCACATTCACTGCAAGCTAGAGGCCGAATTGTCAAGTCTAGTGCCAAGGCCATTAGTTTTTGAGGCCAAGACCAGAGCTTCTCGAAGGTCCCATCTCTGGTGATAGACTATGTGTCTAAGCAGTGATAGGTGAAGCAGAGATAGGATCTGTCTGTGTGGGGTAGGTGGATTAGTATATAATACAGCTGAATGTTGTTGTATCTACTGTGCTTTTTTCTGCCTCACTGAGGATAGGAGGCTGAGTGGGCCTTATATTCTTCGGTTTGGATAGTGTGATCTTATGTACTGGTATTTATTTATGTATTTATTTAACAGGTGGACGATTATGTACCTATAATGCAGCTGGAGGCTGAGGATGGAGACCGTGGATTCAATCGTGAAATTCGTTATTACATCGTCGATGGTTTGTTTAGTTTTGTTTGTCATCTTATTTTGAATTTTTTTACAGTTTCTGTAATGTTGAGTTTACTGCTTATTATCTGCAGAAGTGTGCCAGCCAGTCAAAACATTTTTTGTTTGCTTAAGTTACAGCTACTGTTTCTGTTACTGTTTCTGGCATCGTGTCGAAGGGAAGGGGGGTAGTTGCCCACCCTAAATTTATGGCTGTTGGAAGATTGCTGGAAAATCCTCTTCTTTGGCAATTTTTGTTGAAAAATGCAAAGTTTGGGGCTAAAAACTTATTTTGGGAAAATTCATGTGTAAAATTGAAATTTTGAGCACTTGTAATTCCGTAACCATCTGTCCAAATTCTGTTGGAATTTGCAGCTGCTGTTGGAAAATTGAAACTTCTGGCTCCGCTTGCTTTTTAGCCGACTGTACTTGCATGTGGCTCGGTAGTCTAACAGTAACATGTCGGACTTGTAATCCTGAGGTAACTCAGAGCGCAGGTTTGACTCCGCACCGGGACACTGCCGAGTAACGACCTTGGGCAAGTTGTTCGCACACATGTGCCTCTGTCGCCAAGCAGTATAATTTGGTACCGGTTTCACCGCTGGGACGTAAACAGGCACACCGCGCGATACACTGGCCCCATATCCATGGTCTCGCAGTGTAAAAACTGGTGTCTGGCTGAGGGCCTTAGGAAACGGAGATCAGCGCCGCCCTATGCGCCGTAAGGCTCGGGAAGGACTTTACATTTTTTTACTTGCTCAACAGTCGAGCTGTTGTTATGGTTGTCGTTCGTCTGTCTGTCCATCTGTCTGTAATGGATGTATTGTGGCTAAGCTGTCATGCATAGGGGAAAACTTTTTACACGAATAATTAGCCATGTGTCTTAAACTCGGGCATGCAAAATATCAGCCATCTAGTCCAAGGGGAACATTTTCAAATTGGAGGTTGAATGAGGGGGGTAGAAAAAATGTGCATTTTTCAACGGAAAACTGGTCATATCTCAGAAACGGCGAGAGGTACCGTCTAGATTAAGAAGTGGCTTATGCCCTGTCAGATTAGATGGAAATCATTGACCTTGGATAACCTTAAAGGCCGTTATGTGCTATTGCACGCGATAGTCGCATATTGAAGGTCACTGACAACCAGTATAGTCGGCTATCCTAGCGACAGCTGGGCTTCTTGTTTAATGATGTGTCTTCGGTCATTCAAAACTAAACTTAAGACCTATCATCTGATTCTATTTTTTTTATAGCTGACTGTAAAATGAGCGCAGCTCCATAGGCATTTTTTACTTTATATTTTATTTTATTGTATTGTACTGTGTGTCTGTTGTGCATAGATCCTGGCAGTTATTTTCGACTGGACCCACTAACCGGGCGTCTGTACAATACGCGTCCATTGCTGCTGTCTGATCCAAACTGGTCGGCAGGACGCAAGACCATTACTGTCCAGGTTTCTGATACTAGTGTTTAGTACGACGGTCGATCTATAAATAAGTTTATAAAACAGCGCCATTTCATCTATTCCTAAAATAGGAAAAATTAAAAGTATATGTTTTGTACGACTAGTGAATTTTGTTTTGAACATATGTAGAAATTTTTTGTCTATAGAACACATTTTGTCCGTGTATTATTTTTTTTTCCACTATAGCAACAGCTGGACTACTTGTTGTTGTTGTTACTGTTAGCATTGATTCTGGAAAACGTTCTTTCATTACCAAGAGGTCTATGAATTTATAGCTCTTGGGAATTGATTGTTTTTTTTGCTGATGTATGTTAAGTGGTGACACACATAGTGGTACACTGTGTCCCAATAAAAAGTGGACCCCTAGAATGTCATCAATAACTATGTCATACTGAAACTACCATCAATGCAAGTTAGTGTTCTGTATTTTACAGTTAATTTGGATATTACACAAATTTGGCTTTAAGGTATGAACTATAAGAGAAGAAATCAAATTTTGAAGATGTGTCATTCTTTTGTGCAAAACTGTACAAACAGCTTTTCATGAATGTTTGCTACTGATGTCATTGACATGTCACTATTGTCTAAATAATAATAAACTACGATTTTAGCAAAGAAGCAGCATTGTAATTCAAGTTTTGCATCAATAAAAAAACTTGTGGGAGATCAGAGTTAAGAAGATTGTCATTGAGATTTTGAACTGAAAATAGTCTTCGTCATTTTTGCACAAGTTGCTGACAACGTTTCATCAAACCAGTACCGTGGTCTGGAAATCATCAGCAGAAAAATGCGTAAGACATGGATTGCTCAGAATTCTGATTCACCCGAGAGTCTGGTTTTTAATCAAGAAAATGCCCTGGCAGGCTGGCACTTATTAAAATTCGTCAGATTCAAAAGACAGGAATTTCCAAAACATCAGCTCACATAAAGATTGAAGCTGCTGTGTTGTAAACTTCATATATTCAGTCATGCGCTTTAAATTTAATTAAAATTGACATTGTTGTGTGTTTTTCTAAACTGATATGTCAAAATTATTGACTTGATTTACAGTTATTATATCTAAAATTTTTGACAAAAGTGATACGTTTTTGATAAGTTATAGAGCTGCTATTTTTTTTTGGGTTCACTTTTAATGGAACACAGTGTAGTTGTTGTTTCTGTGTTGTCATGTATGTGTACTGTGTAGACAGTGATTGTTTTTGTGTGCACATGTAGGTGGTGTGTATAGTTGTTGTTAGGGTGTGCCCATGTGTGTATGTAGGCCGTAGCTATGTATAACAGCACGTATGCTCCTCGCGATGATCCGCTGAGTGTGACCAATGAAAGCTTGATTATCATTCTGCTGTCAGATGAGACAAGGCCTCAGATTGGTGAACCGTACTATTGGGCAGAGCTTGTTGAGGAAACTCCTGTTGACACACGAGTCCCACGGCTCGATATCCTTGTTATTAACAACAACAAGGTATGTTAAAAAATTGTTGTAACATGATATAATGCTCATCATAGAAAACCCATTTCAGTGCTTAGCAGCATCATCTGCCATATGCAATCACAAAATGTTATTTGCTACTAGACACAGATAAATAAGCCTTACCTTAACTTCACCCAGACAGGTTGGTACTTGATTTTTCTACCCGGAGGGATGGAAGGCTGAGTTGACATTGGTATTGGTTATACCAGTGTCACGACGCTGCAGTTGCGACACTGCGAGTTTGCAATCTACGAAAAAGCGAGCCTCACCTTAGCACTTCCAGAACTGTTACTCTTCACAACTACAAAAATCAAATGACTGAAAAGTCGTATACGATACCAATTCAATACTTTGGCGTAGCAACTCTGCTTAATAACTCTGCTTGCCATTCACAGCAATGGCCTGTGCTGACGGCATCGTAGCAATGGTGACATGTCTACGAGTGAATGCCCTGATCGGTGCCAAACCACAGCTTTCCTGCCCTCAAAGATCGTCCCAGACGTCCCTGGCAACGATTTCCAAAACTAGTGCCGATACTGACAACTAGCAGTCCACTGCCTGAGTTGTCCTGTCTCACTGATATCGAGATTCCGAAGAATGCACCAGTGCAAAATGGCCCAACACAGCTATATCATCAATAGCGACTTGTGCACGTTGCGTGCTAAACTCCAACTAAACACTGTGCATCATTGGCCAGAAGTGGCTTACAAGTGCCCGCCAAGACCATCCATTGGTCACACGCACCACACACCAGTAGAGCCAAGTGGCTGATCAATAGTCATGCACTTGCAGCTGAAAACAGGCAGCATACAGAAAACACAGATATACGTCGGCCTACACATGCGACAACCACACATCTCTGTGTCGCATCCTTCTTCAATTTATTTGTAGGTCCAGGGAAAGGGTGACCTAGATATCTTTCTGTCAACAATAACGTTACAAAGCACAGGGTGGTGCAAAAAAATACAAACGCAAGACAAAACCAAATAGTTTATTTAACGCCCACTACAACCAGGTACCGGGTAGTGCTAAAAAAGTCTCAAACGTTGTGTAACTATAACGGTGCATATGCTTTGTGGAGAGAAATTTCCTTTGCACGTATAAAATTTTAATGATGTCATTAATGACCTCACTTAATAATGATGTAAAGCAAGTTAAACATCAAATTATGTCAACCTTCTGTCACTTCAAGTCAAAGCAACTCAAACAATTCACTCTGAGATAACATGCCAGATTTTGTCAGCTTACAAGAATTGACACCACATTCACCAGATTTGAATCTGCTAGATTGCTCAGTTTTTTGGGGGATATCTTGCAAGAACTTGTATATGAAGAAGACATGAGCTGTTTGCGAATCTCAGCGATCTTCAGAATGTTGTCATGACAAATGGCATGATGTCAACATCAGACAGTTGGAATCAGAAAAAACACATTGTATTGGAAAAAGCATTTAGCAGCAGTGGCAAAGCAAAATTGAGGATTTTTTAAACATATTTTCTGCTGATTAGTTGATGATTACTGTGACGTTCTGGTGTAACCTGCATACAAGCGGCAACGTAAATGATAAACTGCTTGCAAATAGTGCTCTATGACGTGTAACAAAATTTCGTTTGTACTATGTCTAAAACAGAAGTGTTGGGGTTGGACAGTTTTAGAATCAGTTCGTCATATCAATTAATTTATTAATTTATTGATTTATTTATGGCCATTAATGTGTGTATGTAGTTACTGAGCACCCTTTGTATATATTGTTGTTATTGAACACCCTGTATTTGTGTATTGTTCCTAGGATGGAATTGGCCTCAATCTGTCGTTGGATCGCTATACAGACAGGTTCAGAATCAGTCCATCGAGCACAGTTGGAATGCAAAACACGACTGCACGCATCATCGTTGTCAACTCATCACTCATTGATGTCGACTTTGGACAACAGTACTACACTTTTCTTGTGAGTACCACTCATGGGAAGGGGTACAGATTTCTATTCCGACAACTGTTACTCTGACAAATGTTATGCGTGCAGTTGTGAGAATAACTTAACAGTTTGGGTCGTCGAGCAAGCTTCATTGTGTAAACAGGGTATTACTAGCCGGAGGTGCAGTTTGTCTTTAAAGCCTCATCTCTGTCCTTAACCATACACTGTGTTTGGTAAAAGAAGTAAATCCCTAGACATCAAATCTTAATCCCCATTGACAGTTAAACGATGTGATGGTGAGTGATATCACTTTTTTATGATTTTTGCTGTTTTTGATGTGTCACTCATTGCATGTCGCCATTAACAAGTGTATAAACTGATGTTATGTACATTTATTACTATTAATCAGTAATAGGGAGTCGTACACTGGCTCTCGATTGGCGCCGAATTCAATGACCTTGAATGCCAAAATAGGTGGTTTTATGGATTTTTTTGCCGATTTCAGGCTGCGACACAAGTCTATATCATTCACAAGGTAGCGCCACGGAACTATCGTTATGCGATCCAGATAGAGAATTTGGTATTTGTATATTAACTTAGCGTGAACACTCAAATTTTCAGCTAAACAAAACTGGAATTGCTATAGGCTTACGTGCATCTCGTGAGCATTAGCTCAAATTTCTTGTTAACGTTAAGGCCAGTGGTCTTTAAGGCCAAGGCTACAATTTTATATCTTCAAGTTGTCCTCGAGGTCAAGGACAGTCCTTGAAGACCTCATTTGTGTTACCTTTGTGTCAGCTCATCGTTAATGATGCCAGCTTTGATCAGCACTCACTACAACTTTTTTGGTCAACACTTCATACTGTCTGTACTGGCTTTGTGCGCCAGAGCAAATAACATACAGACTGGCTGTGCTGGTCTACCAGTGTGTCCATGGACTTGCGCCAGCCTACCTGGCTGATGCTCTACAGCCTGTCACTGGACTTTTTGGTTGACAACGCCTGCACTCATCATCGACCTCAGCACTGGCTGTATCATTGACACGTCTGTGCAGCAAGAACGTGGAACAGTCTGCCACCAGAAGTGACGTTTTTGAAGTCCTTGTGAACATTTAAAACTAAACTTAACACTCATTTGTTCCGGTCCTTATTTTTACTACTGACTGTAAGGTGACTGCAATGCCATAGGCATTTTTCACTTTAGATTGTATTGTATTGTATTGTATCGTACTCCAACTTATTCACTTGGCAGTTTTGTTACTATGCACCATTTATGTATTCTGTCTAGGTGCTTGCAGTGTCTGTTCAGTTAGCAAGATCATCATCGGTGAATGTTACAATCAAACGGAAGGATAAAACAATCACTCTTCAGTGTTATTTGAGCACCCTGGTTGTTGAGCACTTTGTGTGCATGTGTGTAATTACTGACATGTATGTATGTTGTTTAGGTGCTAGCAGTGGACAAGCAGTCAGGACTGTCAACGTCAGCTAATGTTACAATCAAGCTGAAGGATAAAAACGATAACCCTCCAGTGTTTGGTGCTGCCAACTTCACGGTGAATGTACTGGAAACTGCGCCAGCTAATACTCGTGTCATCACTGTAAAGGTCTGTTTACATTCTGTGCTGCTGTAAAGGGGAGGCCATGGGATTGTTGATTTTATCGTCCAATGTAGAACATGTTTTTAGTTCTATTATTGGCAGAAAAAAAACTGGCCAACACTTAGGATATTGGTTAACATATTTTGTTTATGTTGCCATGGTGATAAGCAGTGTAGTCGAGGTGGAATGTGGCCCTGTGGGTGAGTGCTGTTTTCTTAAATGTTATTAGTTCTTTCAAATATGCCTGAAAATAAAAGAAGGGCCTGAAAATAAATGAAGTTTTTTTTTCTTTAGACATCTAAGAATAAAACATAATACCAGTGTCATCTGATGTGGTTTTTGAGGTGTGAAAGTGCTCTAAAATATGTTTACAGTTGGGCTGCTATATTGCTGGTGCTATTGTGTATGCGTTGTCATAATGATACAGGTATGTTACCACAGCTGTGTAGTGTCCGGGTGCTATATTGCTAGTGTAGTCATACTGTTACTGTGTGATGCAGGCTTCTGATGCTGACTTCAATTCTTTCCGTCACGGCAATGCATCGATTATCTACCGACTTGACGGATACACCAACCTGTGAGTTATTGTCTAGCTTATACTTTGTGTTGCTCTAATCGCACAATGTACAGGTTACGGTTCCATTCATTTCGGTGGTTATGACAGCTGGTTGAGTATTACAATGCATCAGTTTTTTGCTGACTTGATGTAAGTGGCTGACAAGAGTTTTCTAGCTAAGTTAGCTTATAGCTTACATTCCTCTAGTTGTACCTATAACGGCGACAGAAATAAAATAAACTGAATGGAACCGAACTGGGATTTCGTGTTATTTAGACTGTCACTTTGAACATGTCCTTGTTGTTCGTCAGTAAATGTAGGTTGTAATTTTTAGTGCAGCAGCTATACATAGCGGTGGCACTATTGGCACGATATGTCTTGTCTATCTATGTGTAACAAAATGTATTGTGGGAAAATGGCAAGTCATGGGGAACACTTATTACACGATTAATTAACCTCTCATTCTAACTACTCACATGCATAATTTCAGCAATCGACTGCAAGGCATTTTTTGTTTTAAAAACTGCAATGATGACAAGAGCAGTCAGTGTCCAGATAGATACTAGTAGCCTATGTGGTGTTTCTATTTGCGCCAGTGAGTTATTTATAGCTTGGACAACGGCAGAAAGTAAACATTGCTTTGCTTGTGGCTTTGTGATGCGAAAGTCCTTGAAAATGAAATTTACACGATGTTATTTAACAAGTTATGGATTGCAGAGAGGAACTGATATAGGCTGCGGCGCTCTCGTGACCATAAGGTCAAATGTCTTGTATGAACTACTATTGCTGCTACTGTGGGTGTTTAGGTTTCAAATACACTCCACTACTGGTGTGATCACAGTGATCGGTTGCCGTGAGCCTGGCACGTGTATAGACTACGAGAGTAAGAAAGACAAGCAGTATGCACTGACAGTGACCGCCCAGGATGAGGTACTTGCTTGCTTACTGCCATATGCCATGGATGGGGTCATCGAGGACTGTTCTTTACCTCGGGGACAACTCAAGAACAAAAATTGTGGCCTTAGTCTTGAAGGCCACTGGCTTTGGTGTTGGCCGCAACCTTCATACCTAGCTTTCTAGTTACTTGTAATGAATGTGCTCTGAGCAAATGTTTTTGATGTGCTACAGCTATGCTGTACTGTGTAGCACATCTGTGGCAAGATTGTCGTCTGTCCGTATGTAACAGATGTATTGTGGCTAAGTGTTAAGTCGTAGGGGAAAACTTTTTGCAGGATTAAGTCTTATGTCGAGGCTCTCTGTGTACAAAATTTGGGGGATGCAGTGCAAGAGGAACATTTTCAAACTTGGGGTTGAATAGAGGGTGCAGGAAAATGTGCACTTTCAATGGAAAACTGGCCATATCTCAGACACAGTGAGAGATAGGGACAATGTTACTATTAATCATTAATAGGAAGTGGCGTACACCCTTTCAGATTACATAAAAATCATTGACCTTGGATGACCTTGAAGGTCAGTTCACACTCTAGTGGCTAAACAGTAAGAGGTAAGGCTAAGGTTTTTATTGATCACTAATAGGTGTGGTGGGATATATAATAAACACATTATTGCTAATTGTCTGCAGAGTGTGCCAGCAAAAGAATTTTGAAAATCGGTCAGTAATTAGTGAAGATATGGACGAAAGTAAAGTTCCACGTTTTTATGGCCCTCGGTGTATGTAGGGTGGAGAGGGTGAGGAGATAGCACAAGTAAGTGTCATCGTAAACATAATTGACGCTAACGACAACGAGCCGCTGTTCACTCAGAATGAATACGGAGTCTCAATTGATGAGGATACAAAGATCTTCAATCCTCCACTCTATGTCACGGTCAGTAACATTTGATCTCCTTACCATTGTCACAGCAACAGTGTTTAACTCTGTTTAGATCATTAAAACATTATTTTTTCATTTTTGTACCGCACATGCTGCATTTCTGACAGATAATGCCTTCACTTGATGTGCATCATTTTGTGTGTGTGTGTGTCTGTCTCTGTGTGCGCCAGCATGACGTAATAATAGTCATCATTTGTGCATCATCTGTGAAGTCACTAACGTTTGTGGCTGTAGTTTATAGTTATAGCTAACGCTAGGAAAGAAAGAATTTTAGTTAATTATTATTAACATGTTCACAAAAATGTGTTTACATTAGTATTTTGTAAAATTTACTTGGCCACTGTAAACTTGTATATTATTACGGACATTGTGGTAATCTGTACCACTGAAAATGGTATAGTTTGGCATAAGAAATCCATCTCAGAGCTGCAGAGCATCATCTTTCATATTCACGACTCAGTGTTACAGGCCATCAAACACGAGAGAATTTGCTCTGCATTTACCGCAGCCAGACAGGCCAGAACCCTGGAGGGATGGAAGGCTGGGTTGACTTTAATGTTGGTTATATACCGAGATAAACGTGCAAAACATCAATTTTGTTAACGGCAATATTCAAGGACTCGCACATCGAAAACAGCAAAATCACAAAAGGTGATGTTGCCTGCATCACACTGATTGTGTGTCGCTGTGCTGCTGAATATCACCTTTTGTGATTTTTGATGGTCTATCCCTGAAAACCCCTTTTAGAGGTAAAAAAATCTTGCAGATATCTCTTACAGAAGCCAAGTTATAGCTTATTTTGTCCCAAATTTCGTTGCCATGGCAATCATGGAGAGTCCAGGGTAGACTTAAATGACACCATTAGATTGGTCGGCCTCGAAAACCATACCCTAGAACCAAAAATACGACTCTATCTTATACACAGCCGGAGTTATGGCCATTTAAAGAATTGTTTAATTATCAAATTTTAATTTTCTAACCCCAGAAAGGCAAACTTTTGCCTGATACCACATTGTTTGAGCCATCGCACATAAAAATCTGCCTAAGGGTCTGACCTGTAGGTGAGTCAGTGAAAAAAAGGTATATGGCTATAAAAATTGTTGCGTATATTTCACCTATTTGCCGAGAAGCCCCCTTGGGCAGATTTACATGAAATTTTGCGTGAGGGGTCACCTAGCCGATGTAATCAGCCTTGCCATTTTTTCATCTTAATCGGGTTAGGGGTTTTGATTTTGTGTGGGGTCGAATTTTTGGTTTTCCCATAGGAAAGAGAAGTCGTTGTTAACACATGGCTTGAACTACCATTCAGCCTGTGATGGTTTGCCTGTTCGTAGACAGTCATTTTATCATGTGGCATCCACTTGATTTTGACCCAACCGGGAGTGAAACCCATGACCTTGCAATTGTAAGTCCAAAGTCCTAACCATAACACTACCAAGCTACCACTATAGACAGTGTGGCATTGTATACCACTGCAGACATTGTGTTGTTGTTGTTAGGTGGACGATGTGGACAGTTCATACAATGATAATGATAGGAGCACGTTTTCCATAACAAGCATGGGTGGTGCACCTGATGGACTGTTTATTATCAACTCAACCAGTGGAGAAATTACACTCGGTCGAAATGTGTATTACAATGACACTCCGGGCGACCTCGGCAAGTGAGTGTATGCCAGTCTACAGGGTGTGCCAAAAAAAGTAGACCCCTAAAGTTTATCACTGCTTTCTAAGCATCCGTTTATTTTACAGTTTTATTTAGTGAAACATTCTATATTTAACTGTCAAGTAAAATGTGATTCTGTTGAAAAACAACAAAGTTATAGACTTTTTAACATGACCACCTATCGATTTTTCAGCATTAAAAAATGTTAAAGCTAAAAATGCCATTTCATTTTCAAAAACTGGTTACCACATTACTGCCAATGACGTCAAAGTGACGTTTTGACAAACAGTAAGATATTTTATTTATAAATTATCACTTAATTATCGTTCTTTTAAAGCAAACGCCAGCTGCCCATGGGGTTCATCTGCCACCAGGACGGTGCGCCAGCACACACAGCTTACACGTCTCGTAACAAAATAAAAAATAATCCTTGCTGCCATGGGGCCCCCTGGCGTGGGAGGGGGGGGGCTTGATTTACTTGGCATATCGCGTAATGCGGACCTGGTGGGCATCTGTGATCTGCTAATTGTGGTTAGCTGCATGTTTCATGGATCAAGATGTTGACTTACAGAAGCCGTGCTTTTGAACATGCCTGTCTATTTGCATTGAACAAAACATTCTTCCAAACATTATAAAATGCAGCTCGTACTGTCTATGCACTTTTGACATTATTTAAAGATTTTTGCTTTTCGTTCTACTAGAACATCGAGTCCGTTTGAGGTTATTACAGTTAACGTGTTATAGTTGCTTACTTACTGTGACTCGAGCTGATTGGCTTGGTTCAAAGGTCGGCGTCCTCCCAGCGCTTGTGCTACATTCATTAAATAAATTTGATAAACTCTTTCAGTGGCCACAGTGCTATTACTGTTTGGCATTATTTTCTGCATTGCTTTCTCATACAGTGACTTGGCAGGGTGCACTACAGTAACATAACAGTGTGTTTGTGGGAACAGTTTTACCTTGACGGTGAAGGCAACCAACAGGCCATTGAATGTGACAACCAACAACCCTGTGTTGGAGGCCACTACCATAGTCAAGATCTACGTCATTGTAAGTAACACTTTGTTGCCCAGTTTTTGAAACCAGCATGTAACCCTGGAGTAAGTCTTTCGCTTGGTGGCAGCACTAAAGACAACCAGATGATAAATCTACTTCGCTTCTCGCGAAGTCATGTACCCATTATCGACCAATCAGATGTAGGTTTACAAAGTGTTGGGTTAGTTAGCCCATGTGTTAGTTAACACTGGAATAACAAGAGTTTTGAAAATGCTATAAGTTTCCCCAAGATTTAGCCTCGTTGTAACTCACGGATTTTAGGTTAGCTAACCCGCGATTTATTGCTTATTTCAAAAACCAGGCATGTGTGTGATTTGAGGGACGAACAGCTCATTTGATATAAAAGAGATAATGGTAGTGGTAAACAACTCTTTGCGGGTGGTCATTACTACAAATACATGTAAGATCCGCATCATAGTGACACTGTCTGACTATACACTGTGGAGACTGGAGAAATATGGTCATTAGATACGGGAGTTAGCAAGATGAGTCTTAGGGTACGTTTATGGCCACTTCACACCTACGATGCGACTCAACTCATGGGTTTGAAGTTGAATTGCCAATGGAACTCAACTCAACTGCTCAGCCAGGCTAGCAAACAACGTGTGGTCTGTGAACAGCAGCTTGACATCACAATTAGACTTGACAGTCGCTTGACAGTCGCTCGCTCAAGCTTTTGCAGCTCGGCTTGTAAATATTGCTGCTCGCTAGCCAGCTCAAGCCACAAAATGCGGCTCATACTTTAAACTATGACCAGTGGGGTATATGCCAGTAATCCACATTTTGTTAATCTCGTTTCCAAGCGGGAATAGGCCCCTATAAGTGGTGTGGATAGCAAATTAATTGATAGCAGGCTTGCAACTTTGCTATATTTCTTGAGTTTAATTTTAACAGTTTAATTAACTCTGAAAAAATTTGCAATTTTTTTTCAGTGGTGGCGACAGGCCTAAAATGAGGAGGCATGTGTCGAAGTTGCGTGGTTAGAGGCAAGACGCTTGATCTGAGTTCTGACTGCGGGTCTGGGGAGGGTCGTAGGCCTATGCTCCCCCACTGGGGTCTGCCACCAACAGTTTTTGTGAATTTTAGACTTATGATGACAATGACTTGTGCTGATGACTGATGTTGATGGTGAGTTATGATGACGGTTTATGATGATGTTGTGGTCTGTCTTAGCCAAGGAATTTGTTCCCGCCAGTGTTTTCCCCAAGTTCCTACATTGTGGTTTACGTACGTCAAGACAGTCTGCCTGGTGCGTGCTGACCGGCCATTTCTACTAGCTCTCTGTCTGTTTCTCTGTCTCCCCATTTGTCTCTCTTTTCTTTCTGTGTATGTGTCTCCCTTTTTCTCGCTTTTTTTCTCTCAGTGTTTTAGCTAATTTTCTACTTTAAAGTTTACATATATCAAGACAATTTTCCTGGTAAGTACCGGATTGTACTGCTTGTTGTATTAAATTATGAATTTGTACCCGGTTTTATTGTGATGAATACAGTTAGTACCAGCTCACCTCCATAATCGTATTTTTTGTTCATGTGCATGTAGTTTGCTGTTGCTGTGCTTCAGTTAGTGCAATTTTTGAAAGTATATTTTCCAAAGTAATGTAGTGTTGCATTTTCGGTGTGATGGGATCTTTAATGAAAGCTGACCTTAGTTGGTAATCACTAACATGGTCTTAGTCTAAAGCCTTCTTCATTTGATGTTATTTGTCGTATATGGGGAGCAAAAACCCCTGGGCAGATTGAGCCCAAATTTTATCTGGTGGTAGATGTCCGCGACGAAATCATGCCATTCAAATTTGGTGATGATCAGATCTGGGGTTTTGGGTTAGCTGCGGGTCAAAGTTTGCCTTTTTCATAGACTGTGAAGGTCGTCCGTGTGTGGTGTGATTTAATACAATGCAACAGTTTAGTTTTTTGAATCACGGTGTACATGTGTATTTTATATTGTTTTTTTTTCATACAGGTAGTGCAGTAGTCACATTGGAGGCTAAGGATCACGATGCAAGAACGACCCCTGGTGGAAAGGTGAAGTACCGGTTCAGGACAGGCAGCGTTGATGACTTTGTCATTGACAGTGACACTGGGCAAGTTACCATCGCAGACAATGCTCAACTCAACTACGTCACTAGACCTCACTATAACATCACGGTATGACGTTATAGAGCTGTTCTATTTTTGTCACATAATAATAACAGCAGTAGTAATAGTGAATGACTGTTTCTGGTGCGGTCATTGCAAGGGTTTATGCAGTTTATTTGATAAATGTAGTTACTATCGTAGACTACGTTCAACTTGACTACATTGGACGACCTTTCTATAACATTCGTGTTACAGTATGTTGTAACTTTTTTGTTTTTATTACAAGAGTTGTTCCATACATAAGTTGCAAAAACAGTGTAATTGTGTTAGTTTTTCAACTACAAAAAAATCCGAAATATACATTTTGTAGGAAATTCAATGCTGAGTACCAGCTGTGAGTTTCATTATGATGACATCACTGTGACATCATTTAGAAACATTGAATGTAACGATGTTGCTGTTGAAGTTGCCCGCACACTTAGGCTATACGCTAGCTAAATTGGACTTAACTCTCGTTCTCTGAAAGTGCTGCTAAAGGGATGAGCTCCCACGCATTGGACATAGCTCAGCTAGCTGTTTAGTTTCTTTGTCTTTTTCTTCAATGAACCAAAGATGTTTTATGACCTGGCAAAATGAACTACATGGTGTCCCAAAATTAGCAGCCCCCCTGCTTCAAACACGTTTAATTTAGTTTGTAGTTCATGGATTTAAACAAAATATTGTACACTGCACTATCTTAACATTACTAACGGTCACAGTCATAATGATGTACACACTTTACTGCGTGTGCTCAGTGTAACGTCATTATTACGTCAGAGTTTGTTTACATTAGTGTTACGTTTAAAACGTTGTTATTGACAAAGGGATCAAGCAGCAGTGTACCTGCTTCAGACTAAGAGCTTGCATCGAGGCCAAAGGTGGCCACTTTGAGTTCAGACTTTAAATTCTAGTTCCGAATGATTTTCTCCTTGACTGTTTCAAATTTTGTTTTAAAAAATCTGTCAAGTATTAACAATTTTACACTAATTTATCTGTAGGGGGCCGCTAATTTTGCGACACGGTGTATATTTTGTGATGTAGGTGTATGCGACTGACCAAGGTCAGCCACAAAAGTCTGCGACGGCGTACTTATACATTCGCGTCCTTCCACCAGGGGACACTAGCTTCTTTTTTCTGCCTCCGGTCATTCGAATCAATGTCAAGAGTGGTCGGTAATTCAGCGTTCTTTACTCTGCTTTTCCGCATTAGCTTTTATTCTGTAAAACCACCCCAAAAGCCTGCTAAGAACCCACTCTCAAAAAACCCACCAAGGTAAATCTAGTTTTTATGCGCGTCAGCATGCAATGCTTCACGCATCTTAGCTATCGTCGAGGCGTCCATCTGTCTGTCTGTTTGTCCGTCTTTCATACCCTGTAGCCCTGTCAAAACGGTGCAAGCTAGAATCACGAAAACTTTATAATGGGCTGCCTCAAGGACACTAATAAGTTTTTGTGACAAAATTTTGTGCCGTTGGGTAAGAGGATTCCCCTGAAACGAAGTTTTAGTGATTTTTTGCGATTCTTGGCTGCAGCACTCTTTGAAATATACCAATACAACCTGCAACAAATGTTCAGTTTTACAAGCACTGCTGACAAGCTTTTATAGGGTACATTGATGACTTTGAATGACCTTGAAATCTACAAGGCATGTTTTTAGTGGTTTTTTTTGCGATTTTAGGCTGTGATGCATATTTTAAGAGTGAATTGCACCGAAATTACAATTTGCATATGAAATTTTTAGCAAAGAACGTGGATTTTATCCGTTTGAGTTTCAACCTCCTAGTTCACGGAGTCTTTGGTATGAGTCCATATTTTGGTTTACAGCTTGTATGAGCTTCACATGTTATATGACCCATATGAATGGAGCAATTATGGTTACTTGTGCAAGCACATAATCTCCAGAGATAACAAATCGAGTGAATGCTTTGCGAACAAAAAGCATATCGTTAATAATTATTTTACTTATCACGCATTCATATTAGTGAATTTTACACACTTATCATGCATGCCTAGTAGTGAAGAAATCAACAATGACATAAGTTCTGACATCAAATCAATTAAATATGTCTTCTTGTGTAATCGTTTTGAGTATGAGTTTGTGGACAATATAACAGTCGTAAGGCTAGATTTTTGCAAGTCTATGTTGGAAGAAGAAGAATTGTCAATAAGTCTTTGTCTGTTGTGCTGTAAGTGCTACTGCAGCCGCCTACCACACAAGCTACCAGCATATTGTGCAGTAGCGCTGACTGCACCTGTTATACTGTATAAAATATACTATTCATTTGTAGAACTAGGACAGAAAAATGTCAGAAACTAATTGTAAACAAATGCAGCTTTTGGATAATTATTCTAGAAGTGACCTCACAGTTCCAGAAATTGTCAAATGCAATCGAAGCCATGATGCTTGAAAATTGTGCACTTTGAATTTTATTTTTATAGAGTAAGGATATTTTAGCAGCCAAAAGGTTGATAACAATTATGTGAAATGCTTTATAACAATTACGTGAAATGATAAGACTTTGCCTTTAAAAGTTAAATGGGTGTGCGTAGTTGTCTGTGGGAAACCTGTCGCAGAGCTATGGAGCATAGCCTGCAATAGGGGATCACATAGTGTTTACCTGCTAACTAACACAGGTTAACGGGCCCCGCCGTAACTGCAGCCACACAGGCTGGTTCTCGATTTGCCGACCTTGGTGGGACGGAAGGCTGAGTTGACCTTGATGTTGGTTATATACCAGGATGATATATAACCTGCCCTCATCATCGACTTTGGCACTGCCTGTACCACTGACATGGCTCTCCATGATTGGCGACCAAGCGTTCTCTGTTGCCGCAGCAAGAACTGGGAATAGTCTTTCTTCCGTCAGAAGTGACAATTCAGAGTGCTGCTGAACTTAAAGACTCACTTAATAAGCTGTATTGTGTGCAGACAGTCACTTGCCTTCAGGGAGTATTTGTGCAAAGTTTATCAAACTGTGATGTTTGACCCACAATCTTTTGATCGTAGGTCAAGCGTTCTAACTTTTACGTCATTAAGACACAGTTGTTTGTGTCTGTGTTTATCTGCTAGACGTTGAGATTGGCACTCATCTAAAGAATATTTCGGTGGACGATCTATATAACAATGTGACGGTGTCATATTATTTGACTGAACCTTTTGATGGCTGCACTTCAGACAGCTGCAACGTTTCCATGACTCCCGATCAGATGGTACCTTACATTTCGCATGTTTTTTTATTGTCTTTTGTTATTAGTTAGCAGCATCGTGGGCTAAAAATTTTGGTGGGACACGGAGTTGCAATTTTCTGACGTACTCTGCAAATTTTTGACAAAATTTTAACAACTGCAAATTTTTGACAGAAGTGATTATGGGTGCTAAAAATTTTAATTTTATTTCTAACTTTTCTCGTAATGAAGGTTTTCACCCCAAATTTTGCATTTTTGGACCAAGACTTAGAGAAGAAAAAGTTTTTTCAACAATTTTCCAACAGCCCAAAATTTAGAGAGGGGCAGTTGCCTTATGCTTACCTCCCTGCTATGATGCTACTGGTGTTACTAGCTGTGAATGTGCTCATAGTTTATCAGCAGAAATTTGGAGTTATTTTTTTAATGTTATGCAATATATTAATTCACGTTTTGCTTGCTTTGCTTAGATGTGCCAACTGGCTTGTTCGCAGTAAATCTGAATATTAGACTAGCTGTAAATCATGCTGCAAGGACCTGTTAAATCAGCTGTCAATTGTGGCTGTGGCAGACATGGTTTAAATTGGACCCACCAAGTGGTTTGCTCACAGTGAATGGCAATGTGAGTCGTGAAACTCTTACAGTCTGGCAGTCGCTTGTCATTGCCGTCGACAACTCTACACAGAAAACTGCCACAGGTATGTCACTGGCCTTATAACTCATTTGCACTGCCTACATGTACGCTGTCTACATGTACAGCATTCTGCATGTTGCCTTGGTGTGGGGCGGAACATTTTACATGTCACCTGTATCCAAAAGTTGAACATGTGTCTAGTATCTGGAGTCAAAAATCGACTTATTTCTGCATGCATTTAGAAGTTAAACATGTTCAACTTCTGGATACATGTAAGAAGCTCTGCAAGTAGCACCTTTACATGTAGAAAGTTTTACATGTCGCCTTCTACATGGTGAGAGTGCTACATGTATTGGTAGACAATGTGGACTCCGTGTGTTGTGTCTCCCTGTGTTTCTGTTCGTTTCTCACTCGCTTTATGTTTGTATGTTTCAGCTTGTCTTTCGAAGGCTTTATGTTTAACATTCTGACTATCTTGGGTTGTTTAAATTGTTGTACAAATAACTAATATTTGCATTAGTGCACTATTTAGAAAAGTTGTGTAATTATTGGGTGAAATCACTCTAGCACAAGTAATTCCGCCCATAATTACCCATGTCTTGATATTGTGATGTGGTCCGTCCGTCTGTCTGTCAGTAATTCGTGTGCCCTGCTTAAACCGTTACATTTGTTTACATGCCGTTTGGCAGGCAGACTTGTGAGGTAATATAACATATTGTGTTCGTTGTTAAGGGCCGATTTCTGGATTTTTTAGTTAAATGATCAGTTAGTAAACCGTCTGTTAATTGTAACTCGCTAGTTAAGTTTGTGGGCCTTTCTGAACAAAACCTTGACTGGCTGTTAGCTAACTGAATGCACGGCACTAATCACTTCTGCTTAGCGCAGGCAGGCGTCATGAATATTAATGAGTGCAAGCCAGCCAGCCAATTGCAGACAGCCATTTTGTCCATCCATGAATGGATTTTGTAGTAAAATTTGTAGCAGCAAACGTCTCCTTGAGCGTTTGAAGACCTTGCTATACGGTAAAATCGTTCTACAGTATCACATTCGTCAATAAACTGCTTGCAAAATGGCACAAAAGTTGTGTTAAATACGATAACTACAATCGACGGTTAGCTAACTGGTCGATTTTGGCCAGTTAAATTTTTGGTCGTTATAAGCATTGGTTAGTTCAACGGGAAACGCGAGTTATGCAAATCTGTCAGTTAACAATAACTTGACCGGCCAGTTAAGATTCAGAAACTGGTCTTAAGTCAGCAGGGTCATGGGTTAAAAAATAAGTAGGCAGAAAAAATTGCTATTTTCTAACAGATGCTGCAATTTTTCAACAGAATTTTTATAAACAGTTGCAATATTTTGACAGAGGAGATTGTGGCTGCTCAGAATTTTGATTTTGCCCCTAAATTTTGACACATTAGGGGTTTTCAGCTTTTTTGAGTTTTTGACTGAGAGTTTTCTGGCAAGAAGAAGATTTTTCCAACAATTTTTATCTAGCCAAAAATTTATGGACCTTGGCAATTGCTTCTCATGCTTTTCTTCTTGCCACGATGCCGGTTGTTACAGTTGATACAAATAATTCTGTTGCTTGATGTGTTTTTGTAGCAACGTTGGTAATAACGGTGGACAAAGTAAACAAGTTACCTCCACGTTTTGTTGAGCCCTGGACGCCCACCTCACCGTATTATGTACTCACCATACCTGAGCGACAACCGACTCGCAACTACGTTACGACGATGGTTGCCAGGGACCCGGATAATGATATTGTCACCTACATGCTAGCCAATGACACTGGAGAATTTAGTCTTGTCCCACAGACCGGTAGATTTTGGTTTGACTATTTAGAACTCAAAAGCTCTCACAAGAGTGCATATCTCAGTGAAGTTACTTTTTACAAAATAGTAATTTAAACATTTATTACTTCAATTGTAAAATTTAAAAAATCTAAAAATATGACTTAATGGCTAAAAATCGCAAAATTTTTCTACTCTCCTTTGATTTAGCATTCTCGTTAGGGGTGACCTCTTTCGAATTTATGGAAAAACTTTATGGTTCCTCACACTAGACTCTTCCAGGCAGCAGTGGTGAAGATTTGGTGATCCTAGCTTGCACCGTTTTTGACTGATCCACCCGTGTGATGGATGGACGGACAGACAGATTTGCGATGGTTAAGATGTGCTAAAGCAGTAGCTGCTTTCGCATGTAAAAAAAATTGTAAGCGGGATTCTCATCCCGGTGGGGTCATTAGTCATTTTTTAACACGCCTGATACACTTCAACTCCAACATCGCTGGTTCAATATCACAACTTTTGGCACAAAGGATTATCACAGAATCTTCTTAAAACACAAATGTAGGTGTTATCTAAGTGCTGGTAATAGGATGGCATCATGTATGTGGGTCTGGTGAGCATACCAAATTATATTACATGTTAGTAGTCCGAAGGGGCACTAGTTCGACAGCCACTACGGGACACGGTGCTGTAGGAATAGTGGCAGCCGAGTGACTGATGACCTCGGCCGCAGCTTCACGGATCGCTATTCGACCAACTAACTTCTCTAGTCTACCAAGTAGGCTGTCATGGGTAGCTGTCGGCAAGTTTTGTAGTTACATTCACCTCCATTGAACTTGTAACTCATATTGTACGCTAACTTGTGTTGTGCATTATTGTCACGTAAATGTTTGTAAAATGCTAACCCAAACCCTAATCCTAACCATAAACCTTATCCCTAACTCTAACCCTAACCCTAACCCTAATCGTAACTGTTAGTGAAAACCATAATTTTAATATTGTGTGAAAAATTGTACTTTATCGCACATGACATTGTCGCTGCCTGGTGAACGACAATGTGAAGCGTAATAATGTGTCTGTTGATGTAAAATTGCTGAGAAAATTTGGCCTGCTGACCCTTTGGACTACTGCCTCTTTTTACTACTGAACGGTCCCCAGCGAATTTTTTGGACTGTGATGTGTCTGCTAACAGAGTGCTCTTCTGATGTGACTGCTAACAGAGTGCTCTTCATGTTGATATGAATCGTGTTATATACATGTAACATTTATATACATGTATCATCTTAATGTGTCATATATGTTATCTCTCTGTATAGGTCTGGTAAGCATAGCAAATGTACTGGACTATGACGTGGCTCCTAACCGAACGTTCATCGTGATCGCTGTTGATGATGGACAACCACCGCTCTCATCAACTGCCACGGTCTTTGTACTGCTGACTGACCGCAACAATCACGCACCTGTCTTTGACCCGGTACCATCTTACTCTCATTAAAGGTTGTGTCTTTATGGCAAAACCATCACAGGTTGAATTGACCTTGGTGTTGGTTACATGCTGAAATGGTTTGCCTGTGTGCAGACAGTCACCCATCCAACTAGTAACCAAGTGCTATTAAATAGCCACCCAACCTCTTGATCGTTAGTCCAGCAATTTACCGTTACGTCACCAAGCCGCCCGTTATTCTACTGTTGGCGAACCGCAACAGTTACTCATCCGCTTTGATCTGGTACCACCTTTCTCTTCTACTCTGTCCGTAGAGGTTAACTTAGCATTTCACCCTCAGGGGTAGGTGAATCGAGTACCGGCCTGTGAGGCTGCTAGCTGAGGTTAAGGTGGAGTTCGTTTAACTATCTTATGGCTGGTAACACTGTGATACACCAGAATGTATATCATTTCGGCTGGCAGTGCTGGTGTATCGCTGCCTCCACAGCTCTGCACTCGGCTACCTGGCCTGAGATCTACAGCGCGTGTCACATCACGTCGGCGACTGCACTCTTTCTGTTACTCAGCACTGGTTGTTCCACGCACTGTGCATTCTTCCATTGGCTACCGCATTTTTCCAGCATCTGCTTCATCTGTTTGGAACAGTTTGCCAGAGTCAGTTTGGTCATCGCCATCGCTGCAAGTTTTCCGCAGCAGACTGGAGACTGAACTGTTTGCCTGATCTTACAGCTGTTCTGAGTTTGATGAAGAACGTCTCATTGCATTGACTACTGCGTGACTTCACTGTTATTGTTAATTCATTACATGTCCTTGCAGTCTTAGGACTTAACGCCACGTTAAAGGAAACTCGTTCATCATCATCATCATCGTCATACTGAGCATTGCAGACTGCGTGTTTTACATGTATTACTGTTTCGTGTTACTGGTGCAGGCAGTGTATTCACTGCATATATTTGAGAAAAGCAAAGTGGCTACATTAGTCAGCAACTTGTTGACATGTAGTTAGAGCATTGCTGACTGTGTTCAATCGTCATGAAATGTGCTGAGCATTTGTAGCTGTGTGTTGCCATGTATAGCTCTGTTTAGATGACCTACTCAGTGGATATACTTGACGACAGAGAAGCAAACGATACTCTGGTCAGGAAGTGTTCAGTGACTGCGTTGCCATGTATTGAACGTTGCTAACTGTGTATTATATATATTATTATTATTACTGCTACAGGCAACCTATTCGGTGCAAATATATGAAAACAGCATAGCCGGTACTCCAGTGGTAGACGTGAATGCAACGGACCAGGATGCTGGGGAGTTTGGTGAAGTCAGGTACCAGCTTGAAGACGACCTGAACGCTTTCACCATTGACCCACTGACGGTAGTTAATTATACGCTAGTTCATAATCATACCCTGCTGCTTACAGCTAGCATCTGACTGACTTGGGTGAAATCAGGTACCAGCTTAAAAACAACCCAAACAGTTCTTTTGCCATCGACCCACTCATGATGATGAGATTTGGACAGTTAATACTTTCAGTTCAGTACCTACTGGTAGGGCCTGTTGCATTCTGTGCTAGCAGTAAGTGTAGCAGGGCTATTATAGTGATACTAAATAACAACCAGTCTGTAAGTCTAATGCCAAAAATGGGATACTGGGGTTCTCAGATTGCAAATTTTTAAAGGCCAAGTCACATGAAAAAATGATATGGAATAAATGTGTGTATAATGTAATTCAAATTAATAATATGCTGATCCACTGGAGTAAAAACAGCACTTTAAGTTAATGTTAATAAAAATATGTTGTGCTATCTAAACACACCTGAACGTTCTGCAGTAATGATGACGTCACTTCCAGAATGCTTTGTTGACATTACATTAACAACATGGTGAATCTGTCAGTTTTTAGCCGACCATACTTAAGTAACGGTCGAGCTATTGGCATGGTTGTCATTATACTGTTTGTCGTCTGTAATGGATGTTTGTGATTAAGTGTTAGGTCGTAGGAAAAATTTTTTTACACGAATAATTAGCTATGTGTTTTAAACTCAGGCGTGCAAAATTTCAGCCATGTAGTGCAAGGGGAACATTTTCAAATTGGGGGTTGAATGGATGGGGGTTAGGAAATTTAATGGAAAACCGGCCATATCTCGGAAACGGTTATACTAGGAAGTATCACACACCCTTTTGGATTACATGAGAATCATTGATCTTGGATGACTTTGAAGGGTCATAAGGCACTATGGTATCCAGTTGTGGGGAATTGTGGCTTAACAGTAAGTCGTAGGGGTCTGTGATCATACCATTGGGTAGGGTGCTCCGCAGTAGTGACTTCTTATAGGCTGTCAATAGTAACCATGTCTCCATCTGCAGCGGTTTGGCCACAATTTTCAGTGGAAAGTTTCAAGCTATAAGTGGCCGTATCTCAGAAACGGTGAGCGATAGGACCAAGGTTACTAATAATCACTAATAGGAAGTGGCATACACCCTGTCAGACGAGATGGAAATTGTTGACCTTGGATTTTTTTGATGGCCTTTACACGCTATTGTGGCTAAACGGTGCGAGATAGAGCCTAGGTTGCTATTGATTATTAATAGGAAGTCGTATATTGGCTTTTAAATAACTTGAAAATCATTGACTTTGGATGACCTTGGAGGTTACTACTACAACAGGAATTGTATGGGCTTAACGCATCTTTTCTAGTAAAGCGTTTTTATTGTGAGAAAAATGTACAAAACCTGTGTGTGATTTTTCTGTTGGTTATTTACGTCTGTAGCTGTTTATATTGTTTGGTGAGATGATTGTATGTCACTGTGCATGCCATATAGCTTTTGAGAACAGCGTTTCGTTAACATAGCATGCGTGGAACTGTGTCACCTTTATATGACACATATTTAATTGATTTGATGTCAGAACTTATGTCATTGTTGATTTGTTCACTACTGGGCATGCATGATAAGTGTGTAAAATTCACTAATATGAATGTCGGTTTTTCTTAGCGACAGTTGAGCTTTTTGTTTTAACAATAATGTCTGATTTATACAAGCTGCGATGCATATCTGTGATCAGAACTTATGTCATTGTTGAATCAAGCACTACAAGGGTGTGCGATTAATAAAATTATTAACAATGCAGTGGAAAATTGTGGTTGATATTTGTGAAGCATTTTCTTCATTCGCTTTCTCTGGAATGTCAAAAGATTACACACGCATTGAGTTCTGTGCCTTAAAATTGATAGTGAGCTTCTGCAGCCTCCCACTGCACAAACAGCCGGCATGTTGTACAATAGTGCTGACTGCATGGATTATGATGTATAAAATATACTAAACATTCGTAAAACTATGATAGAAAAATGGCTGAAACTAATGTTAACAAATGCAACTTTGGTTGTTTATTCTGGTAGTGACGACAACACAGTTCTGGAAATTGCCCAACACAATCAAAGCCATGACACTTGCAAATTATGCACTTTGAACTTTTTTTATGGTATGAGGTTTTATTAGCAACCATGAGATGTATAAATATTGACAAACTAGCATTTGATGAAGCCAATTAGTGCTTTATAACAGTTACATGAAATGGTGTGACTTGGCTTTTAATTCCGGATCTCAGGATTGACTGATCAATCATGCAATTGCAGTCACCGTCACCTTTCCATAGCGATTCGATTGTGAGTTAAACCAATGACCTCACGATCATGAGTGATCATTGGTTTATATCTCATGCTGTTAGCAATCAATGAATGTTTGTCTTTGTGTCTTACAGGTAGGGTAGGCCTAATGGTACGCAGTTTGCAAAATAAGACCTTGGTTTAATTTTTGCTTCGGTCTTGCAAAAACTGCAGTTTTTGGTTTGGGCTTCAGTTTTCCACAAACATGGGTTTATTATCTCCGTCAAGTCCTGAAAAAACAGTGCTGAATAGTTGCTGAATTTCAGGGTCGTTCAAAGTAAACGACGTGTAGCACTGTCATAGCACTTTTTTACTTTGTGCATTGGATCTATGCTTAGTAAATAACTGCTGTTCGTCTTTATAGATCTAAACGTTGGCAGGCTTTGAGAAGTCGTAGTACAACATTCTGACGGTCGTGGAAAAGCCTTAGAATTAATTGTTAGTAAATGTGAGGGAATCTTGTTGCATATATACTGTATTGACAATTTTCCCAATCTAGCGTTTTAAGGCTGCAGTCCAAGCAGTCATTTGAATGGTTTGTGGTTGTCAGGGAGTGATAACAGTGTTAGAGAATGCCAAGTTGGACAGAGAGCAAGTTTCTTACATTGTACTGAGTGTGACAGCTTATGACTGTCCTAACACACCGGCCGAACGACGAACAAACTACACCACTGTGAGTTTTTATTCAATGGTTAAATGGTTTAGCTCTTTAGTGGAATACCATTTCAGAGCTATGGAGCATCACCTGCCATATGGCATCACACGTTACCTGCCACTCGATGCATTTGAATGCACCTCACTTTCCCCCCCGGCCAGACAGGCTGGTACTTGATTTACCTACCCTGGAGGGATGGAAGGCTGAGTTGACCTTGATGTTGGTTATATACTGAGATGGTTTACCTGTCGTATCTAAGTAGTAACCAGTTGATAGCGACTCAACCAGGAGTAGAACGAATGACTTTGCAATCGTTAGTCCAACGTCTTACTTTTACTCCACAAAGCCATTTGTACTGCGAGTTCATGGAACCAAGTGCTGTATTATAGTACTTATTATTACACACACAGATGTTGGTTGACTTTACTTTCTGACTTAAACTTTTACTGAGCCAGCTGGCTGTGTCAAAGTTCGGTCTGGTTCGTACTTTAACCAAAAAGATTCTGCTTAGCCTTTCGCTGAGTGGACACTTCAGTCCAAGTGTAAAAAAGCTCAGAGACGTAAGTTTTGTCAAATGTTGGACTAAGCATTGAGCTTGAGGTTTTGCTCAGTGAATTGGCTCAGTGAAAGTCTTAACACTGAGTGTGAAGGCTGATGATTGTTTTAATAGATATCTGAATGACAGTTAGACAGACTATGCCACTGTGAGTATGAGTGTTTTAGGGCCGGTTGATTCATGTCCAAGTTAACTTCTAGTTTACCTAATCTAGGTTATCTTGGTCGCGAGGTTAAGTCCAGAGTTAACCTTTGTCACGTTTATTCACGGAAAAACTAACCAGAGTGATATAGGCAGTATACTAACAATGATAATAATAACACAAACAATTTGAAATGCACTGTAGCATGGCAGATTATTACGAGAGCCCAGCAGTCCTATTCGCAGGGGGATGTAGTGCTATAGTGATGACACTTTCTTGGCCAGTTTTCTGGCACCCAGTGCCGCACTAGTCATTGTGTCATACTTTCTGATAACAGAGTTTTACGGACGCCAGTCGCCAGCGCTGGATTGAACGTGTTCAATTTTGTGCCAGTAACCAGAGTCAGAAACCAGTACTGGCAACTGGTTCAGATAACTGTCCATTGTGGCATCACTGTTATGCAGAACTTGCCATTTTTACGCGTGACAGTAGGTACTGCTATAGTGCATCTTAACCATCGCAGTTCTGTTCGTCCATCTCTCTGTTACATGGGTAGAGTAGTCAAAAATGGTGCAAGCTAGGGTCACCAAATCTTCACCATCGGCTGCCTAAAAGACTAGTTTCAGGATCAGTAAAGCTTTTCCATAAATTTGAAAGGGGTCACCCAAGTAGGGGCGCTAAATGAAGGGGTAGGAAAAAATTTGCGATTTTTAGCCAATAAGTCGCTGTGTCTCAGAAACGGTGCGAGATAGGGCCAAGGTTACTATTGATCACTAATAGGAAGTCATATACTGCCTTTTGATTGGCACTGAAATCAATGATCTTGGGTGATCTTGAACGCCAAAATAGGGGTTTCATTGACTTTTTGGCGATTTCGGGCTGCAACACACATTTCAACAGCGAATTGTGTCGAAATCACTACAGATAGACCAGGACAACCTGCATATGATTTTTTTACGTTAAATGTAGTTTTTACTAGTTCAAATTTCGGTTTTCTGTGCTCAAGGAATTCTCCTTATGGGAGCATCAAGGTACCCCTTCAAAATGCGTGCTTTCACTTGTTCCAACAGCTGCAGCCATGCTAGACCGATCACACCATTTGGTGTATGTGAATGAATGAATGACTTATATTTTGTTCGCAGTAGGCTTTCAAACATGCACCGCCGTCGCGTGTTTCCCTTAGCGTTAGCTGGGCTTTCTTGTTTCCCTTCTGGTTGCTGTAATTACTGCCAGTACTTGAGGTCACTGTCTTGGTGATATGGCTTGATCTTGACTGACCTTGAGATGGTGTGTATGTGATGTGTGAAGGTGTCATTAATGTTGTAAATTGACCTTGACCTGTGACCTTGACTGTGACATTGAGTCATGTGTAGGTGATGTACAGGTTGGTTCAGCTAAAGTGAGGCCAACTTACATTTTTGCTGGTAAATTTAAATGCATAGGTAAAATTCAATGATTTTTTTGCAAATGTAAACTGCATACAACAAGAAGTGGTGTAATGCAAATTTTAAGAAATCCAGCATCGATTTTTTTGATGAGTCGGTCAAGGCTTGCTCTGCACCAAGCTTTGCTGGCAAATTCCTTCAGAAAGCGGTGAGAGCTCCAGTTCTTTTCCACCTGTAACGCCTTTATAACAATTCTGTCCTCTCGCGTTATTTTACGCATCAAAATGCAGAAACAGATAGTTATTCCCAAAGATATTATTTTAAAAGCAAAGTCTAACATATACCAGCAAAACCAGACGATTTTACCATAGAATTTCATTAAGTTCATCAAAACGTAAAATTATCGGCCTATGCGAGTAAGTCAGTAAAATGAGAGATGTATCAAGGGAGAAAATACCTAACCTGGTTACGCCATCTGACGAACAATATTAAATTTTTATGATTTCCAATGTGTGTGTCTGAACTGTTATCACATTTGCAAAAAAATCATTGAATTTTACCTATGCATTCAAATGTTACCAGCAAAAATGTAAGTTGGCCTCACTTTAGCTGGACCACCCTGTATGAAGGTGTTTTTGATGCTGTGACATGACTGACTTGTGACCTTGATGCTTGATCTGTAACCTTGAGCTAGTGTGTACTGTATGGGATGTGTGAAGGTGACAGTGATGTTGTGAATTGACTTTGAATGACCTTGAAACGGCCTTGCATGTGACATTTGAAGGTGACAGTTACGCTGCTGGATAAGAATGACAACCAACCTCAGTTTGTCTTGTCCTTTTACAATGCTTCAATCAGGGACACGTTTTTGGTGAATGATCCAGTTCTGACTGTAGCAGCAGACGATGCGGACATTGGAAATAATAGTCTCATCAGCTTCAACATTACCAGTGCTACTCATCCTGGTATGCCTCTGCTGTCAGGACTACAGTTAGGGTTATGTTAGGTTTAGGTTTAGGCTTAGAGTTAGGGTTAGGGTTAGGGTTCGCATTAAGATAAATTACACAATTCTGACAGTAGCGGCTGATGATGCACACATCGGTCGCAATCATTCTATCACTTTTCAAGTTATCAACGTCACTCACTGGGGTCCTTTCATCGATTTATTTGCTGTATTGTTTTCTACCTTTTTATTCTGCTTATTTTATATCGTTGATTTTATTAAATATACCAATTTTTACTTATACTGTGTCGGGTGGGACGTTAAACCCTACTCACTCACTCAGTCACTTATTTTTGTTTTGTCAGTTTCTTGATCTTACAGTTGTTTTGGTTACTTTGTTGATGATTTATCTCAGTTTTTTAACCTGTTGTTCATCACTGGCTGCAAGGAATGACGGGCTTATGTTTTACTAAAGATGTTTCAGTTCACCCAGAAACGTTAGTTTTGGTAGTATGCTTCGCGCATCTTAGCCATCGTCTGGGCATCTGTCTGTCCGTCCGTCCGTCTGTCTGTCTGTCCATCACACTGCAGTATTGTATCAAACCAACACAAGCTAGGATCACGAAATCTTCACTTTGGGTTGCCTCTAGGACTCTAGTTTATCATGACTAAACTTTGTGCACCTGGGTGAGGGGGTTTCTCTCGAATGGGGGCGTGAAAGAGGGGTACCCTCTTAAAATTTGCTTATTTTACCGCTATTGGTTCGTATAGCGTGTAAACGGTTACAGATAGGCACAGACATGCTGCTAATCATAACGAGCACTGGTGACGAGCTTCATAAGAATGTCAACATCGATGACCTTGAATGACCTTGAACCCCCAAAATAAGCTGTTTTAGTGATTTTTTGCAATTTTGGGCTGTAGCACACATTTTAAGAGTGAATTGTGCCGAAATGGCTGGAGATAGATCAAGACAATCTGCGTACAAAATTTTCAGCATTGAGTGTAGATTTTATTGCTGCAAGTTTCAATTCCCTAGGTTCAAGGAGGGCGGCACACTCGGGTGTCAAAGAAGGGTACCCCTTAAAAAGTAGTTATTTTTCTGCTATTGGCTTGTGTAGCGTGAAAACGCTTGCAGATAGGCACAGACGTGCTGCTTGTCATAACGAGCACTAGCGACACGCCTTTTAATAGTGACAACGTGAATGACCTTGAATGACTTTGAACTTCCAAAATAGGGTGTTTTAGTGTTTTTTGCGATTTTCGACTGTGAGGTACACGTAAAGCGTATTGCGTAGAAAAGGCTGGAGATAGACAAGGACAACTTGCAAGCAGGAACTGCTAATGCTCTTGCACGTCTCATGAGCTTTGCTCAAATTACTTGTTATAATAGGCAGCATGTCTGTGCCGATCTGTAACCGTTTTCACACTACACAAGCCAATAGCAGTAAAAATTTGATGCCTTCGTTTGAGGGGAACCCCCTTACCAAGGGGCATGAAATTTCGTCACACAACTACAGTCCTTGGAGCAGCCCACAGTGAAGATTTCTTGATCTTAGCTTGCACCGTTTTGATACAGTACAGCAGTGTGATGGACAGACAGACGGACGGACAGATGCCCAGGCCATAGCTAAGAAGCACCAACATTCTGCTGTAGCTCATAAAAGTGTAAGATTTCACTTGTTTTGTTTATTCTAGGTAGCGCAGAAACATGCATTGGGTGACGGCCCGTTGTATTAGGAATATTTCTACCAAAAAATTTTAAACTCTGTTGATCGTTCTTCAAGTTACAATGAATATTGTCGGGGATTATTTTTTTAGAAACATTGTAGTGCATCCTTACCCGCATATGGCTGTGATAATGTGCGGTGTTAGGAGTGTTTGATGTTGATCCGTGGAGTGGAGTGATCCGCAGCAAGGTTCCACTTCTTGAATGTGTGTTACTGGGTAATCATGAGCTGGTAGTACAGGCGGTGGATCACGGTCTGCCTCAGCTGAGTAGCACCGCTCGTGTCAATATCACTGTATTTAGCACATCACAGAGACCTCCAGAGTGGGTCATACCTGTTATCGGCTTTGTCAAGCCCATACGTGAGGTATATATACACCCAATTGCATGAAAGTGCAATGAAAGTGAAATGAAGTGTTTTTGCAGAGTTTTAAACTGGAAGCATGCGTGCTTTCTTTTGATTGTAATACAAGCGTTATAATAAAAATTGTGATTTTCATAGTCATTGTTTTACACAGTAGTGTGGTTTTCTAACTTAAGATGCGGTGGGCACTTCGTATATGTGCAGTTTGGTTCACAGTAAGTATCATGATTAAGCAGCTTCAAGAATTTCATACGTTTCCTTTGAAAACCAAACCATGGCTACAGTACAACGTGTATTTGTCAACAGTTGAAGATGAAAAATTTGTTGGATCACAGTTGACGTTGAATGCACAGTTGATGGAATGATGGCTTGATTAAATTTTCTAATGCACAGCTGGGGGTTAATTGAATTGATTTTAGATCACTTTTTGGGAGTTAATTGTCTATCATCTTTGTAACCATTTTTCAATCACCAGTTGGTGATTAATTGTCTATCAAATCTTTTGTCAAGTTAATTGCTGATTCTTGGCCAATTAGCCAGATAATTGATGATTTAATATGGTTGATCTTCAGGTCTGCAGTTTGTTGCCCTTTTAACGTTGCAGTACTGACCTTTGTGTCTGTCACTCACTGTGTAGGATGTAGAGGTTGGTGAGCACGTGACAGAAGTTAAAGCTGAAAGCTGCGTCATTGGTCGAAAGGCGATCACTTACAGTGTGTCATCGGACTCTCCTAATTACTGGGATTTCCGCATTAATAGTAGCTCTGGTTGGTTGGTCACCAATGCAACACTCAACTATGACCGCATCAACATCTATGTGGTAAACACACCACGTTCTAAATTTAGCGATTACCCTACAGGCAAGTGTGTATAAAGTTGTTGAAACCTGGCAAGTTTTGTAAAATTTCAAAAATTCAGTTAGACAATCATTTTAAAGAAGTCTTTAAAGTTTATGTTTAAAATGGTTGCCTTTGGCATATATGCAGCTTTTAATCTTAGGCAGGTGTGCCACTGCTTGGCCTTGAGACCATGAGGTGATAATGGGGTTGACAGTTGTCATGTTGTTGTTGTTGTAGTTTTTAGGTGTAGTTTTTAGTAATAGTGGTTGGTTTTGTTGTTGTAGTTGTAGATGTAGTAGTATCTTCGTAGTTGTAGTTGTAGTTGTTGTTGTGACACAGTTTGAAGCTAGTATGAAGGGATGAGCATGGGCCAGTAAGTCTTTATGTAGTAGTAGTAGTTGTATCAGTAATAGTTGTTGTTGTTGTAGTTGTAGTTGTTGTACTATTGTATTTGTAGTTGTTGGTTTACTAGTTGTAGTTGTTGTGAGGCAGCTAAAGCTGGTAGTTAGAGATGAGTGTGGGGCAGAAAATCTTCATTTTGTTGTGTTTATTGTAGTTATTGTCATAGTGGTTGTTGCTGTTGTTGTTGTAATTGTTACAGTAGTTGCCTAGTAGTGTTGTTGTTGTGGTGCAGTTGAAGTTAGTAGCAATGGATGAGCATGGGGCAAAAAGTAATCGGACTATCGGGGTTCGTGTTCTTCAAGTTATTATTCCAGAGTTTCCACAGTACTCAGATCCATCCAGGGTATGGCAACATTATTGTGCTTCTACTGTTACTTTTGATCATAGTCTTATAACATTATTACTCATTGTCGCTGGTAGGCCTCAACATTCAAAATGTGCATTTTGTTGTGCATTTGAGAATTATTATGGATCTGTTATATGCTGTATAGTTGATTTTGATTGTTTAGTGCTATGCAACTTATTGTGACTCATTGGTTGACTGATGTAGTTCTAGTGTGTGCGAGTGGTCTTGTATTGGACTCTTAATTTTCAGCTTGTAGTTTGAATCTCACCACTGGTCATTTGCAAGCAACCTTGAGCAAGTTGCTAACTTGTGTGCTCAATTCAACTTAGCCTTCTACCGTGAGTGTGATGCTGAATGAGTAGTAGTTTACGGGCTGTAGGGTGAAGGCTTACTGTGGCTGATTGGGGCGGTGGTATGTCTGCCATGCTTAGTACAGTGGTGTACATACACTGTGTCTCAAAAAAAAGCATGTGACTACATTTTTTGCAATAACTGGAACAATGAATGTCCGATTATAATAATTTTTGGCACACTTATTAATGAGACTATATGTCATCGAA
>Ga0056128_1000635_pt1 | contig 33303 bp, 16 predicted proteins | sample WorMetLIZISLAND2_FD_71113 | JGI IMG/M metagenome (GOLD analysis project Ga0056128, IMG submission 71113) | Marine gutless worms symbiont microbial communities from Max Planck institute for Marine Microbiology, Germany - Olavius geniculatus... ...
GCCCCCCTTACACATGTCTTGCCCCCCCTTGGCCTCCCCACTCATGAAAAGCTGGCGCCGCCACTGGTCAGCTAGGGAGTGGCGTTTTTGCCCCCCTCACCGCTGTTATGACATCAACAGTAGATATAAATTGATGCTGTCACATTTTCTGCTGAACAGCAACAAAGTAAATTACACCAGTCGGTGACAGATGAACAACTTGTCGCGAATCATTTCTTAGCATCCAAACAACCAGAAGCTGCCATTCGTAAAAGCAGCACAAGCCACAGGCCAGAATGATAGATAATTATTAAGCAATGACACGTATAGGAATACTGAGCAATAATTGGAGGAAGAAAGCAAAGCAGTGCACTGGTACAAACCATCGGGAGACTTCTGATAAACACTGACGACGTCTGCCTCTTCTAGATCAAGTTCATCTGGTTCACTCGCAATGAATCGCGTCACCGTGTGGACTTGTGGGAAATCTACAAATACATATACAGAATATATTCATTACATAACAAAAGCATTCCATCAGGCATTGGCCAAACACTTTTAGTGATGTGCCTAGGGGACAAAAAATATCAAGCAAATTTGAAAGATGACATCTGGACAAGTTATGTTCCCTGCACCATGTACATTTCGAATTTTTCCTATTTTAGCAATCGGAATGGCGCCATTTAGAAAATTATTTATCAAATAACCCTCATGCAATGTGTCACAAAATCAAAGTCAACTAACCGTCTCTCTCATTGTAAAGTGTCTCAGTTTCTTCCTCATTGGGCATGGGTGAAAAAGCAGCAATCCAGCGGGTCATCTCACTGCTGCTCAACAACAAATAAAAGCATGTGACACTACTTCCGGTAAACAGAACTGCACCAAAACTGGCTTTTTTGCTATTCAGCAGCAAAAGAATATTTAGCCCTTTCTCTTCAAATACACTGTGTCTCAAAAAGCCACTTTTATTTTTTGAATAGCTCTGTGAAAATTGGGAAATTTTAACACCTTTTGGCACACAAATTAAAAAAAAACTTGACGTAAGTGACTATAGTTTTGCCCACCTCACCTCAGTACTGTCGCTACACTACCTTGTGAAATGGTGACGTCGTAGTTTGATTGTTTGCAACAATGAATTCATACATGTGTCGAGTCATAAATGATTAAATGACTGCTTCTTGAGACACGGTGTACAACAGAGTTGACGAACGGAACTGAATGACTCTAAGTCTGGCTATCACTCCTCCTCCTTACTCTTATCTATATAAGAGTAAGTAAGTAAGCAAGTAAGTAAACCGTTTACCTGACACACGTTAGACCTATACGTACGTGCTTACAACAATATATAACATAAAGTCCTTCCTGACACATAAGGCCCATAAAGCGTTGCTGATGTGCATTTCCTTAGACAGACAGTGGCCTGTTTATATCCCAGCTTTCGCTGGTACTCATTGCACCTACCCACAAAGGGATGGCCAGGCTGAGTTGACTGAGTGGCTAGTTACATACTAAGATGGTTTTCCATCCAAGTTCTAACTAGGCCTGGTGTTGACTGACTTCGTTGATGTGACCAATGAGAACACATTATAGAAACATCGAAAAAAAATGCAAAAAAATAAAACCACTAACTAGAGCTCGCTAGAATAGCAATACACAAAACAAACTGGAATATCACGGAGCAGTCTGCTATGATTAGTAGTAGCAATGTAACAAGAAATCTGAGCTAATGCTCACAAGACGTGCAAAAGCCTATAGCAGTTCCGGTTGAGTAGTTTAGCTGAAATTTGGAATGTTCACGCTAAGTTAATATACAAATACCAAATTCTCTATCTGGATCGCATAACGTTAGTAACGTGGCGCCACCTTGTGAATGATACAGACTTCTGTTGCAGCCCGAAATCACAAAAAAAAATCCACAGAACCCCCTATTTTGGCGTTCATGGTCATTCAAGGTCATTGAACTCAGCACCAATCGAGAGCCAGTGTATGACTTCCTATTAGTGATTAATAATAATCTAGGCCCTATCTCGCACCGTTGTTGAAATATAGCAACTTATTGGCCAAAAATCGCAAAGTTTGTCCACCCCCTCTCATTTAGCACCCTCGTTCGAGGTGACTCCCTTCGAATTTATGGAAAAGCTTTAAGGTTCCTGAAACTAGAGTCTTCCAGGCAGCCGACAGTGAAGATTTGGTGATTCTATCTTGCAACGTTTTTGACTCATCCACCCGTGTGACAGACAGACAAACGGACGGACAGAATTGCGATGGCTAAGATGCGTTGAAAACAGTAGCTGCTTTCGCACATAAAAATGACCAGCGAACCTCTGCTTGCAGGCAAATATGTACTCAATGGTCTCTGTCTCCTTCCAGATGGTGACAAGAAACATGTTGCTGCAGTCAGACGGCGTCCCGCGTGGAAAACGCTTCTCGATGTCCGACTGGCAAAGCTCAACGGCATTCACACGACTCAGCGGAGACTGAAGCATCACCTCATACTGCTCTCTGTCACACATCAGCAGCGTACAGTTACAAAATTTAGTTTTCAGCAAATTTATGTAGCAATATCACGACAAAATCAGTTAATATGCCATTGTTTACATCAGTTATGACTAACAACCATGGAAGCAGACGATCGGCGTGCAGCAGTGTGTGCCACCAGGCCCAGTGACAACGCATCTCGATTGGTTCACAGTTACAAATTCGTAAGTCAGACTTTGAAAATTAACATACAAAATTCCAACAAACCAACTTACGAGAATGTAACATGTTGATTTTGGAAAAAGACACGAAGATTTTACATTAAAAATTCTATGAAAATTCGTACAAAACTTTCAAAATTAGGGTGCATGATTCGTTCACGACACCTGGTGCCACATATATGCATTTTAAATGATCGACTGATTGGAGCGTACTTTTTCCTCTTGGTGATGAGAAGTAAGTCGGTGAACACGTAGAGATAGAGCTGTTTAGTCTCAGTAACCGTCGGCGACCAGAGCAACTTCGAGTGCCGAGGTTCCACATGCGTCAGAGTTCCGTTCTTTATGACGTAGCGATTACCAGTCACCAATGGCACTGTCTTTAACACAAACATTGGCACAACATGCTGTATACTACACTGTGTTCAGAAAAAAACACACCCTTACATTTTCTTTCATATTTCCATAAAAAATGTTTAGATTTCCACAAAATTTTCGGAGGAATGTTCAGGAGGGAACTAGTATTCTATCAGTGTGAAAGTTAGATATTCTTTGCTTTCATGCTGACAACATATTTTCGTGTTTTTAAATTATAAGTTTAACCTTTGAAAAATGAAGACAGACATTGATAAATGTTTGTGAGTCAGCAAGAGTTATGGAGCTGCAAGTTTGTGCAAGATGTTTCTGGACAATAGACAGAAAATTGAATATTGATGGAATAAAACTTTTAAATAAAAAATTGACATGTCCTGCAGTATCAAGCCATTCGACTGATAGCGGGCAAGTGGTCATCCACGCAGTGACGCAGCGTGAACGCCTGCCAACATCAACAATGCTGAATATCTCGCACGCAGCCAAGAAGATAAACCACGAAAACAGTTCACAATGGAAAATTGTGTGACGAATTAGCATATTTTTGGGTTCAGTCATCACAATGATCAATTTGTGTGTTTTAACTTATTATCAAATGTCTCCCTTCAACAGTAAAACCCATAATTTATAAACACAACAATACAACGTCAGCATGACGTCACCGGGGGCAAAAATATTTAAATTGTATATTGATGGAATACTAGTTTTCTGTTGAACATTCCCTGAAAATTTTGTGAAAATCTAAACATTTTCATGGAGATATAGATCAAAACGTAAAGGTGTTTTCTGAACATAGTGTAGAATGAGTCCACCAGTACATTGAACCAGAGGCAGATTTAGGCAAGTTCAGCACGTTCGGCCGAACAGTGGCCACACAAAAAGGGGGCCCACAAACCAGACAAGAAAAGCCCTACTAACGCAAACGGGAATGTGCAACAGCCACGGTGCATGTTTGAAAGCCCAGTAAAACAGTCTTATTTTACTAGTGGGGCCAGGTCTGTGTAAGAATTTTTATAACACTGTTACAACGATGCGAGTTTCTTACCTTGACTTTCTTAAAGACAAGATTTTTGCTGATTTCGTTCAGCAGTTCTCGATTCTCCAAGTCACGGGCACTCTCATTGCATTTCTTTGTTATCTGCACGAAAAAGCAAAACACATATAAAAAAAAAGTTAGCGAACCAAGGCAAACCCATAAGAACACTTCAGAGCTATGAAGCATCACCTGCCATATGGGATCAAGCCATTTGACACAGCCACACAGGTGAACGTGCCTCACCTTAACCCAGCAGGCAGACTTGTACTCAATTCAGCCTCTGTGGAGGGATGGAAGGCTGATTTGGCCTTGACGGTTAATTATATACTGAGATGGTTTACCTGTCTGCGGAAGTCACCCATCGATTGTAAACTGCAGTAAACAACAATGGCAAGTGCTTATTTCAAGTAAGACATGTGATCATGATTTGTACTTGCATACAGTTAGTTTAACAGTCAGCACTTTATTAGTTTTGACGACACCGTCTGTGTGGTGCATCATCATCATAACTTCTGCTTCAGTTCGCAAAAGATTTGAGCAACCAGTAGTTAAATTCTGCAGTCTTCAAGCTTGTGACTGACTACAAAAATTAATCCAAATTAATCGATTAATTTCGATTAATTTCCGAGATCAGCTGACTAAAAAAATTTTAATCGGTTGCAGCCCTACTAGAATGCAATGACAAATGGCTAACAGAATTACAAAACAGCAGAAGTGGAATACGCACTGAGTGGAGAGTTTCCAGACATCGGTTGACAGCAGCATAGTCGTGGGGTGACTGTTTTTCCGGCTGGGCATCGAGCTGATGTAGGATAGCATCGACGAGCAGTGGCAGGCGGGTGATGTGCTGCATCGGTAGAATCAAGAATGACTGCACCGTCAGACTCTGAGCCGCAGGGTCATGTTCCAGGGCCGACAGAGCCGTCACAAACTCCGACTGCTTTCTGCGTTTTACAAATAAATAACATAAATTGCGCACAAATAAATACAAATATTTTGAGCCTCAGGGTCATGTTCCAGGGCTGACAGAGAAGTCACAACACTGTTTTCTGTGATTAACTAAACAATTAATAAAATAAATTACATACAAATAAATACAAATATTTTGAGATTCAGCGTCGTGCTATAGTGCCAACAGAGCCATCACAAACACCAACTGCTTCCTGTAATTGAGAAATAAATGAAATAAATTCCACACAAATGAATAGAAATATTTTGAGCTTTAGGGTTGTGCTCCAGTGTGGACAGGGCCATCACAAACTCCGCCTGCTTTCTGTAATACGCTAACCGCTAGTAGATAAATAAAACAATTTCTATGTAAATGAATACACCCATCTATAAAGTGCCATAAGATCTTGGCATTATAGGGTAAGCCCTCCAGCTAACCAGAAGGATTATGTGTGCTGTATAACACACTTCTGCTAACCAGAATGATTATGCAGATGCTGCATAATGCAATAACAACCTGAGATGTTGCAGAGTTCTATCCTGGTAAGAGGCATTACGGCAGTAGCAGACGTACGCCTCGACGTGCTGTGTAAGACTTGTCTCAACCGTGTGACAGACAGCCACTGGGTCCAGGATCACGTCTTCTATCCACTGCCTGTTCAGAGTCTGCTGCATCCTAACTCAAAGACACATGATTGAACGTCTGTGTTTAATCATAATGTCCATCCCAACAAAGAGCATCTACAGCGTACATTGTGTTCAAAAAACTCACTCCAAAAAACACCCCAAACTTAATCCAATTTTAATTTCTTCTTAAAATGCTTAAGAAATATTTTACTATGGCTAAGTTTTTGAAACTTTAAAACCTACGAATTTAAAAATTTAATAACCTATGTTTTTTTGCAACAAAGAATCCAGATAAAACGTCACTGAGAGAAAATGACTCCGGAACTCACTTTCGAGTTGCTTCAGCGATCTTGTCAATGTTGGAAAAAAGTCGTTTGAAATCCTCCTCCGAGACGAGAGGCCGGTTCTCACGGAGTGATTTCTTGAAATGCGACTGCAAGACGTCCAGACTCTTCATGTAAGACGTCTCCGATGTTATGACCTCAAACAGGCACTAAAACATGCAAAACAAAACTAAACTTATATCGAAAACCGATATCAGACACAGTTGTACGAACATATCAGCAGCTTTCAGAAAAACCGAACAAAACACCTAGAAGATAGTCAATGAAAAATGACAAATAACCGATCAGTAATGTTAGTTCTCTTTCACTTCTTTTCTGTTAGCCACAGCAGTTCAAACTGGCAGTAAAGTCAGTTCATGAGCACGTAGCTGAGGATTCTGTGTCATACTTAGTGCTACTGTATGTGCTGCCCTCGAGCCTAGCATGCCTTGTTTACTACCCCGTGTCTCAATAAAAAATGGGCCACTTTTATTATTTGAATGACTCAGTGCAGCATTGGCCGATTTTAATAATTTTTGGCACGCAGCATCACAAAGCAACTCTACTTAAAAGAGTACACTTTAGCCCACCTCACCTTAATACTGTCGCTACACTACCTTGTGAAATGCAGAAGTCTTAGTTTGAAATCATATTGAAAAAAGCATGTGTTGGCTCAAACAATCACTGAGACCACAAAATCATTGAAAACCTGTTACACATTTAACACGACAGTGATGTTCATTTTAAAATCGTACATCGACGAACTGAAATGACGCAACAACGAGTGAGCCGCTCTGGGTTGCGCTTTATTGAATGTGCTGTTTGCAAGTTGCATCAACGTCTACCATTTGCATTAATGCTAGAGGGGACATTTTAAGCACACGCAGTAACAAAAATGATGTGATCTAACACGTAAAACTTTTTAAAAGATAATAACTATTACTCATGTTTGACGCTATTCAGTGAATCATTTCTGAGTTGAAGCATGCACTATTCAGTTTGAGTTCATTGCTGCAAACAGGCAAAATACGACTTTTAAATTTCACAAGGTAGTGTAGCAACAGTATTAACGTAAAATAGGCAAAATTAAAGTCATCTACGCCAAGTTTCTTCGTAATGTTGCTCGCCAAAAATCAAGAAAATCGGCCAATGTCTCACAGAGTTATTCAAAAAATAAAAGTGGCACGTTTTTTATTGAGACACGGTGTAGATCACTATCACTGCATGCATGTCAGCCTGCGATTAACTGCTACACACATAAATTGATATCATTCGATCACTTTAGGTATAATCGTCAATTCTACATCATCTTTCAGGAAATGACCCACCTGAACAGCAGTAGAAACAAAAACCGTGTCAATGCTATACAAAATTTAAGCAGAATATTTTGACGGTCATTGTCTCCCTATAACAAAACAGCCCAGCTGTCGCTAGGAAAAATACACTACAGCCTAGTATACAGTTCCTGTAGCAGTACTGATCTTCAAGGTCAACCAAAGTCGATGGTTTTCACCTCATCTGGAAAGGCATATGCAATTTCCTATTAGTGATCAATAGCAAACATGGCCCTATCTTGCACCATTTAGTCACAATACATCCGTTACGGTCAGACAGGTGGACGAACGGACGACAACCCATGCTATAGACAGAGAGTTACGCAGAATTATTCATTTGGGGGGCCTCAGATCCAAGTTTTGGGGTGCAAGCTCTAGAGGTAGGCAAATTGGAGGTCTGGGGCTGTTCCCCCAACGGGATCCAGAAGCAGAGCCCCTGATCTGGGGGTCAGTGGGCAAAGTCCCCCTGAAGCTGAAACAATTTTGGCTTTTGGATGTTCAATGGATGCCTCAAATTTGCTATCTTTTCTAAAATTTAAAAAATTTAAAAACCAGATGTTGTGGTTGTTTTGCAAAAAAAAAGTTGCAGTTTGTTACAGTTTACTGTAAATTAATGAAAAGTAATAAAAGCAATATGCAGAAATAACATATGTTTCACCAAATACATTTGGTTTCCACCACAACACCTCTTAGTATCTTTATCGTTAGATGGATGTCAATATTTTAATGGGGGTGTACAGCCCTCCACAGGGGAGTTGGATAATTCCCTGCCTGTAGATGCCATACAACATAGCTGCAGCGCATCAAGCAACAGAAAGAAGACAAGAAATTTGAGCTAATGCTCACGAGACAGACGAAAACCTATAGCAGTTCCTGTTCGAAAATTGCCTTAGTTTATCTCCAGCCATTTCATCCAGCGACCTCAATATGGACGACGCAGTTGACTTGGCTCAGAACCGTCCACTCTGGAGATTAATGTCTACGTTCGGTGCTACGCACTTTTAGTGGTGCTCGCCAGAAATGATGATGAATGATGATTTCATCTCAATTCACTCTTGAAGTGCACAATGCAGCCAAAATTTGCAAAGAAAACAATGAAACCTGTTATTTTTGGAGTTCAGGGTCTTTCAAAGTCATCGATGTTGATACGACTAAAAAGCTCATCACTAGGGCTTGTTGCAATGGGCAGCATATCCATGCCCATCTGCAACCGTTTTCATGGTAGACTTGCCAACAATGGTAGAATAATAATTTTTAGGAAGTACTGCTCTTTGATGCCCTCGTGTGCAGGTTTCCTTGAACCTAAAAGGTCGAGACTTGGACTGTTAAAATCTATGTTTAATGCAAAAAATTTCATATGCAGCTTGTCTTGACCTATATGTAGTAAATTCAATGCAATTCGATCTTGAAATGTGTCTTGCAGCTCATTGCCAAAAAATTCATTAAGAAACCCCTATTTTGGCGTTCAGGGTTATCCAAGGTCATTGAATTTGGTAACAATCAACAGATAGTGTAAAATTTCCTATTAGTGATTAATAGTAACCTAAGCCCTATCTTGCACCGTTATTGAGATACAGCAACTTATTGGCTAAAAATCGCAAATTTTTCCCACCCAACTTTTATTTAGTGCGGTTGTTCAGGGTGACCCCCTTCGAATTTATGGAAAAGCTTTACAGTTCCTGAAACTAAAGTCTTCCAGGCAGCCAATGGTAAAGATTTGGTGATTCTAGCTTGCACCGTTTTTGACTGATCCACCCGTATGACGGATGGACAGACAGACAGACAGACAGAAATGCGATGGCTAAGACGTGATAAAGCAGTAGCTGCTTTTGCACATAATAAAACTAAAAGTTAACCTCCTGCAGTCTCTGCTCAGCTGGCGTCATGCTGTCCAGAATGCCTCTGGATACCACCTAGCCACAACAGTCACAAACAACATGACATCAGCATTTGATGTCTGCAATGCTGGCACTATAATAAAGTTCTTCAATGAAAAACCTAAATCTCAGGACCAAGGCCACAAAACTCGAGACTGGGCCAAAACCAAAACCAACCACTCACCAATAACACAACTAAATTGACACATATGCAACAACACAACAATTGTGAACCGATTAAAATTAATCTTAACGATACTAAGCAAAAACATATCGGTTCTTGTACAACAACGACTGTTTGGTTTCTAACTGAAACTAATGACTAATTAATGGCACTAATTAATTAAAAATAAACTATATAATTTCAACTAGTTAGCAGCTTTGGTAAATAAACAAACCCTGGGGTTCTCTGACCACAGTCGCATCACTCTGGGTCCTGGACATGTTTCAACGAGCTTCGACAGCGTTTCTGACAACTTGCTGCAATCGTCTTTTGCTGGTTCGACCGACGCGATCGTCTTACGATCAATGATCTCTTGCACCCGTTTCACTGTCGTGTACAGATCCTCATAACCATCTTCACTGTGTTCACCGTCATCGTCAAACACTGACAAAATAACCACTGCATATAACAGTCACCATGCGCATGTGCTATTGCAAGAAAAAGGTGTTTAAAGGTTAAAGGTGGTGATAGAGCTCTTAATGGAAAGCCCACCTCAGAGCTACGGACTGTCACCTGCCGTATGGGATCACACAGTGTTACCTGCCACCCGGCATACTAGGTGAACACGACCCACCTTAACCCCGGCCAGATAGGCTGGTACTCAATTTACCTACTGCGGAGAGATGGAAGGCTGAGTTGACCTAAGAAAGCCACACAACGCTGCACATTTTGATGCAATAGTTCGAGAATGCACAGAAGAATCCAGGGCTACATCTCTGTTGCTAACAGCGTTGGTCTATTGTCATTCAAATTTTTCTGGTTCACTCTATACTATTTTGATTTGGTCTGGAGGCTCACTGGTTAAGACATAAGATTTATGATTGGAAGGTTGTGAGTTCCACTCCCAGCTGGTTCACGGCAAAGTACCGATAACAACCCCGAGCAAGTTGTTATGTCACCAAGCATAGCCATGGGGTAGTGATGCTCTGACGCTGGGAAGGTAAATCACAGGCCTAGTGGAAAGTAATGGCAGCCTATTGCAGAGTATATGACCACATCATCTGTGGACTAATTGCCTACAGACTCGGATCAGCTCTGGACCTTATGCTAATAAACCAGAAAGGAACTAATCCATCATCAACACTTCATCAGTTAAAAGGCAAACATACATTTCGTACAAAGCCTTTCAACCACCAACTGTCATCGCTGAGCCACCCAACAAACTGTCGTCGTTCTTTCTCTACAGTTTATCAAAATTCCAAATTACTCCCATAATTTTCTCCTTTTCCTTAATTTTAATTTTTTTCTGTTTAAAACAACATGGTAACAAACAAATAATCAGGCACAAAACAGTGTAGTTTGGATAGATTCCGCTTTTATGGCGAATGCAACAGAGCAAGCATATGTGAGCAGGTGGGAGACTTTGACCCCAGCACAGCCCAGGTGCAGAGCCCTACAGAGGCGGAGCCATGGTGGAGGAGGGTCAAAGTGAGTGAAGCCCCCTGAAGTTAAAGACTACTTTGCAATAAGAGGACAAATTCACACAAAAATTGAAACCAATATTTTGCTTTGGTCAAATATAGATGGAACGGTGTATATGGTGTTTTATTAAAAAAGCATCCTTTTTCATTCTTACATAATTCAGTCAAATAATGATCAATTTGCACAAAATTTTTACCATATGTAGCTGAAGAAATACTAATTCAAACTATTTGGACAAAATATGGCTGTTAGTTGAATATTCTTTGCTAGTCGTGACGTAATGCTGACGTCATAGTGTGCCACGAGTACAAACTGGCTTGTCGCAATCAGTGCTAACAGACGTGCTGAATAGCTGTCCTGCGTTGGTGGCAAACTTTATCTGGTTCATTGATGACAAACTGTCAAAGTTTTAACATTGTAGCTGCAAAAACACCCAAAACGATCACTTTCACATACTTGTGGGGGATAGCTCAACTTTTACACCTTCCAGCAAGATAGTGCACCAGGACACAATGCTTGCAAGATGGTTAAGTTTTTGATTTTATGCCCCCATGTTGCTTAGTGCTGACATGATTAACATTTTTCATCAGTGAACAAAATAAAGTTCACCATCGAAGCAGGGCAGCAACTGACAGAACCACTTGATACAAGCCAGTTTGTACTCACGACACATTATGATGTCAGCATTACATCATGACTAGCAAAAAATATTTAACTAACAACCACATTTTGTTTAAATATTTTGAATTAGTATTTCTTCAGCTACATCTGGTAAAAATTTCACGCAAATTGATCACCATTCGACTGAGTTTTAAAAGAAACAGAAAGGGTGCCTCTTTTATGAAACACCATGTATATTGTTCAGTTCAGTTCACTTCAGTAAAAATATTTGTATAGCGCAATTATGCAAGTGTCACATTGTGCCCCGCGTTCACAATGTTAAAACCAGCACTGCGTTTTCAGTTCACACCTGAAAGTTCTGTATGTGATGTCCTCATCGCGTAAGCGTGCTGTTAGGCTGTTCCAGACATGTGGCCCGGTGGCAGCAAAACTTCTGTCGCCAAACGTGCTGTGGATGCGTGGAACAACACACGATCAAGCAAGTGCCTCGGAATTTTTTTGTAGATGCAGAGCACTAACGACTGATTGATAGAATGATTAATACCGTTACTTACGATAGCAGCTGGACTGCACTACGAGCGCTCGGGCAGTGGCGATGTCATGGTAAGTCTGATACAATGGCTCTTTACTGTACAGATCGGATTCTTCACTACCCTCGTCAGCATAAATACCCTCAGACATCTGCACATAGATATGCTAAACAGTTAGTCTTTCTACATTAACACAACAGGAATAAGTCTAAACAACGAACATGATTTTAGTTAACAATGATTTTAAAAACAACTTACACAATTTTAATTATAAAACCGCCAAAAAAAGTCGTTCATCAAGAAAACATTATAATGTATGCATGACGCACAGCATTCAATTAACTGATAATCTCCTTCTCTAGCTACGAAAAAGTCCAAAACGGACCACACCAACAGCAATGCCATATGAGCCATTCAGACACTCGCATAGGTGGTTTTAGCAAAAACCCAGCTGAATAACTTGTCTATAAAGTTGCCAAGCAAGTCATCAAATTTCTTGAAACATTTACCGCTAGTAGTTTTTAGCCAACATAAAAATCATAAATTTTTCTACTGGTAACTATTTAAAAAATTTCAATCAAAAATTTCAACCATTACAGCCTCCCTTTAACACCTTTGTCTGCAATGACTAAATGCCAAATTCTGTAAATGTTTCGAGAAGCGGCGTGAAATATATAACTGAATGGTCATCATTGCTTCTCTGCTTTTTAGTATTTTCTCATCTCGAGCAGTTTCTTGATTTTTCTGTTTTGCGATATAACTGTACTTTTATTTCAGTTTCTCACATTTCATTCACATTTAAAACATTTTCAGTTCTTTTTAGTTTACGTGCTAGATTAAACTATCGGTTTTCAACGGCAAATCCATTCGTATCACAGTCGGACCTCTGTCAGGCTGTAGTTAGCCGGTTCCCACGGACTCTGGAATGGAAACGTCAACTCAGACAACGTGCTCGTACTGGTATTAGCATCCTCGTCCTCCGCACTTGATGACCTGTTTGTTCAACAGTTTCATCATCACAGTATCCGAACTGAGAAAAATGGGCAACTACGACTGGTATGCCTAAAATTGAGCAGAAATCAGGAAAAACTTGAACAATGACAGCTGAACGGTTCACAAGCCAGCTAAAACTGGAGACGTTTCTATGCACCTACTATGCATTAGTGCATAAAAAACACAAATACTGTTACCGAACTCACACATCAGCTTGAGATCCAAAATAGCTAAAAACAGAAAATTAACAAAAACTCTTAAAAAAGAAAAACTGAAATCAAATGATAATAGATGAAAATCCATAAAGTCAATCCGCATATATAAAAACAATGTTTAATGGCCATTCTCAGGAAAAACCTGTCACGGGATGTAACATTGTAAGCAATCACGTTGTATAAAGCAATCATTATGCATAATGCATCTATTGCTGTCCAGTCATTTTAATCAACAAGACAGCAGCCTCAGTCATTAACTAGTCTTGTTACTGGATGCTATCTTTACTACCCGCCACAGGACCACTCGATCGGAAAGCTGCAAAAATCCTAATTATAACGCAATTGAATACATAAAAGGAAGCTCACTGGATACTGTAATTTCACTGGCTACTATCTAGGTCTTCCAAGTCATTAACTACATTGTAGGGCATAAAGAACACACAAAAATTTTTTTCATCGTAACTTTTAAAAAAGTGATCCAATTTTAATAAGTTTTGGTACGAAGATTCCTGATACAACTGGCCATCAAATGACTGTTTAACTTCCTACATCACCCACTGTCTGTTTCTGCGCTACCTGGGGAAAGAAAACGAACAAAATATTGCATTTTAACCACTTTGGTATTATTGCTTAATCAAAACAACACAAAACACATATTTTGTCCATAACTTCATCATTTTAGCTAATAGTTTATTTAATTGTCCATTCTTTAACTGCCTACAAAAATGTTTAAAATGTTGGCCCATGAACATGGGCTCGGCTCGAAGACACTTTCTCCATTCGTTGATAGCAGCATCGATAACGTTTTGCTCCAGACCAATCCAGACTTCACCAGTCGCTTCTTGAATTCTTCAATATTCTTAAACGTTAAGCCTATTTAATAGACCTGCTGCTGCACAACAGTCAAACCTTGTAATCGATTGGCTGTTGATGGCCAAATATCCGGAAAAAATGAAATTTTATAAAGTTTTTTTGTTGATTTTATTGCATATTTTGTCTGTTCTGTTTTTCCCAGGTAGTGCAGAAGCAAATGTTGGGTGAGGTGGGAAACTAAACGGCCATTTGATAGCCAGTTGTGTCATGAATATGTGTACCAAAAATTATTAAAATTGGATAACCCTTCTTCAAGTTATGGACAAAAAAATTTGGTGTGTTTTTTATGCCCTACAGTGTAGCCTTATTACTGGATGCTGTCTTTACTATGTGTGTGTAATGGGGTGTTTACGCGATCCAGCATTCATCCAGCTAGCTGGTTTTGTGGTAATTAGGAGGATGGGCGGGTTGTAACCACGGATTTAAATATTAATGATATTGGTGATAGGCATATTGGAAAGCCTATATAACACGTAGACCTAACAGCCGTGGGCTAAGTCTAGGCCCGCCTACGGCTTAGCCCACAGCTGATAGGCGGCGGGGTAGGCAGCTGAGAGGCTGATAGGGGGCAGGGTTCCATCAGGCAAGCTGGATGTTTGCTGGACGTTTGCTGGAACTTTGCTAGAAGTTTGCTGGATCGTGTAAACACCCAATAATAGTTATCAAACAACCACATCTGTCTGCAGTGAAAGATATAGGCATCAGCCAAAAGAGATACCCTTCCCCCCATCCTCTTGTCCTCTCCCTTTCCTTTTCTCTCTCTGCCTCCCTTCTTTCTCCTCCCTCTCCTTTTCTTTTCCCTCCCCTCCCTTTTTTTAGAAGTAGGACCCCTCAAATCTAGCTAGGGAGTCTGGACAGAGTGCTGTGAGCACCCCCAGCGGGGTCTGGGGTAAAGCCACAGCTGAAATAAAATTTGGTACACTTTAGCCTCAAAACATGACATCTGCTGGCAACAATTTTAATCATTTTATTTGGCAGAGCATACAAAGTGTTTGCTCACGCTTAAGGCCACACATCTGCCCCTACCCCCCCTCCCTAGATCTGCCACTGACTGTCTGCTCCCTGTATTCAATGCACAAAACTCAATCAAGCTAGCCGATAATAAGAACAAATGCGAAAGTTGCAAATGGAAGAGTTTCCAAGAAAACTCACCTTAGACCATGTTTCTTGTGCATTGACAAGTAGTTGGACGATTGGTAAGGTGACGGAGTCATGTAACCATTATCTGATACACAGAACAACAACTGCCATAAAACTACAATAGATATCACGACATTAGCTGTTCTTTGTTAGCAAGAAAACCAAAGTGGCACAACATCAAACTCTAGTTATCAGTTTAAAAGTGTCCTTGGAAAAAAAACTAGTAAACAAATGAAAATAAAACATAAATTGACCACAAAATAAACAAATTAAGACGACAAAAATTGTGGCTTTCTGCTCTATCTTTGCAACAAAAATAGCACACAAAAAGCAACATATTATCACACAGACTTACTATAAAGCGCCAGACACTATACTAATAGTATCTATTAATGCTTTGGCACATCTTTGACCAAAAATGACTCAGCATGATTAGTTAGCATTGGTGATCAAAAATAGAGTGTTTAGAATTTTAAAAGCTACGAAAAATAAACAGCACATCACCTGTACATTTCACCTGTGACCTAGCTAATACAAGGGTCATTCAATAAATAAGTTGGGAAAATGGCGCCATTTTATTAATTCTTAAAACAGAAAAAATCCAAAACATACATTTTGTAGAAAATTTAATTCTGAAGATACATGCTGATAACATCATTATTGTGACGTCACAGTCTATTTCTGTATTATTTTCTCCACCAGTAATCTAACGTAACTCACAAGTGACAAACAACACAAGAGCGAGAAAAACGAACAAACTTAACAAGTTAACATCACATCATTAAATGTTAAACATTAGTGTTTCATTTTTTAACATATTGTCTCAGTTTATTCAAACATTTGTTCTATCTCTCAACAAACTTCTGAATGCCCGATCCAAAGAAAAATGCTGGTTGATATCTAAGCCACTAACAAAAGACTGATTGTAATTCAGTATCTGATGCAAATTTCTGCCCACCTGGCATTTTTTACACCAAACGTTTACTGCTGGCTTCGTAAAATACTTCTTGTCATATACTGGATGAATTTTAGAGTGAATCTGATTTTGCATTATGTCTTTTTGCCCACAAAAAAATAATAACGGCATAGTGGTCATTACAAGATGATTTTCATGTCAATGTTGCTTTATCTGATGTTTATAAATAACGTCACAGTGATGTCATCGTAATAAAACTCACAGCTGATACTAAGAATTAAACTCCTTATAAAAAGTATATTTTGGATTTTTCCTACATTGAAAATTAATGGAATGGCGCCATTTTATAAACTTATTTATTGAACGACACTCGTAGCTCGATCACAGTCATTCAACAAACACTTGCATAAAACCCTATACTGCCAAAGCCATATCACTCTGATTTTGTGTCAATATACACAGAGGCTACAAATAATAGTTATACAAAAAAGCACAATTCACTGACGCCATTTTTGCCATAAAAGTCAAGTCTTAAAATTAAGTAAACTGCGCTGAACTCAATCATGCTGTAGTGATGAAGTCAATTACAAATTTTTTTTCACTAAATGTCAAACTGCTTCAATGCGTAATCCAACGTGTGAGTGCTCTGCATTCTGATAGTGGATTTTAATAAACGAATATTGTATCGTATCACTGAGTCACTAAAATACAATGTGTTAATGCAATATATGTGGGAAGATAGTGACCATGAAAATATGAGCGCAGATCACGGTGTGAAGTCCTCAGCTCGTTGCAAGAAACATAGCTATGACAAAGCATACAACACACTATTCTATGCAAGTCACTGCTACGATGTAACTGTACATTTCATGACACTTTCAATAAATTAGGGTGCATGCAACAGCTTCTTGCAATACTCTACCTAAAAACAAAGTTTCAACTTCAGATCCACTGCAGTTTTCAAAATATTACTTCATAAATAAATTTGATCAGCTGACAACAGGCGACATTAAGTCGTATTGACAACTTATGAAAAAGGACCATCAGTTAGCCTAGTCATAAAAACTCAAAAAAGCTACTTTTCCATGTGACATCACCTGTTGCAAAGCCAATAATAAATACACAAAAAAGTTACATAATTAGTGTTCATTTTGCCAGCCGTTGTTTTTAGTTGATATAAACTGTAGTACCGCATACAGATTGTGCACTTGATTTTGCTGTTGCAAGAATACAGATATCGTTCGTTTTAAGCCAAAATTTATAAACTGGCTGTGCTAATATTGCCTTAGCCACAGGATCAAGCATGAAGGCCTCTAGTTCTATCCAAAAATAAACAAATATGGCAGCAAGTCTTGCAGAGACAATCACCTGCAATGTAGCGATGTCTTCGGGGCCACCTCGGCCAAACTCCAGTAATGAGTGTTGTCAGTGAACATCGGGGAGGACACGGAACGCACAGGTGGAAACTGTGGACGCTCGGATGCGGCAGAAATGTCCGGTGATAGAACTGGTGAAGCCGTGTGCTTCTTAATACTTGTGCGTGGCACAGGAACTGGAAAAACACTCGCAGATGTGGGTGGACTGAAATGCTGATCCTGTTTCCTTGATGACAGGTATGTTCGTGGAGGTAACGGAGGACTGGCTACTGGGTGGCTGTCATCGACAGAGGCAGACTTCGACAATTGTGCTGGCTTTCTTTTGATCTAAAGCATGCAATTAATAAAAATAAGTAAATCTGCAACGAGTTAGTTAAGCAAGCAAACACAAATATCAACACACAAATATCAACTTGTCAAACAGTATTCAAGTTGTACGTACAGTTTAAAAAAACTTAGTTATAAACTAGAAGGCACTCGTGAGAGTGCATATCTCTGCCAAGTGGAGTGATTTAAACATTACTACTACTACTACTACTCCTACTACACCTACCACAAGGAAAGGGAAGGAAGAAGGAAAAGCCACTTTGCTGCAGAGAGAGGAAAAAGTTACAGCCAACGTTGCTGCTTGCGCTGTTGGTGCAATGATGTCATTGCCATTATGAGTCATCATATACACAAAAGGAATGATGGAACAAGGGACAGAACGGCCAATCTTCATCACTGACTACTAAGATTACTGTATGAACAATTACCAATTTATATCAATACAATCATTTCTACATGGTGATATATCTTGAACTATTACATCGATATTTGTGTCAGTATTGCTGACACACTATGTTGAATCTATAAACTTTTTAGTACTGCTTGAAGTTTATGCACTGTAACCAGTAACCCTGCCAAAGTTTAGTATACCTACCAGTTTTTATGCAATGACAACAAAAAAGCAGACAAGATAATTTCTTCAACACTTACATCCATGGGATGAGAATTCCGTCGATCAACACTGTCTTCAGCATAGTCATCCTCACAACCAACCAGTCCATCATAAGTGTCAGAAACATCCTCCCAGATGTCATCTCTCACCACATCGTAGTCCGACTCACAACTTTTTAAGACCTCAGGAGATGTCCACACATCCTCCTTCAGCACATCGTACTCAGACTCATCGTAATTGGGAATTTTTGCAGCATGCTCACCTGACTTCTGACCAGGCCATTCCTCAACCGACCTGTGGTCGACATATATTTCTGAAAAGTTCACCGGTACCAAGTACGGAGATTCTGCTCGATCTCCTGGACTACCCGTCTGAGAAATTTTTGACTGTACAGATGACAAAGTTTCATACTGCACGGGAATCGAAGTCCGGTTTGAAAATAACAAGGATGCATCGCCAGCACCTCTTGCTCGAAATGTGTTTGATCTTGGCAATGGCACAGGCCGTGATTTCCTGTCCAGAGTGGACATGTGTCTCATTGGCTTCATAAATCTACCATCGGTTCTGTGCTTAGCGTACCATGTGTTAAGTCCAGACGGTTTGTCTGCATCTTCACTACGTTCCGTGTCAGTAGTAAATAAAACACGAGAACACTCATCCTGCACCTCGACTTTGCTGGTTTTATCAGCGCAGGCATCACAGCAGGCACGTGGAGTGCCACCCAATCCCAGTGACGTAATGATGCCAGGTTTCGCATTAGAACTAACATCCAAATTATCACCACCACCGATGCGCTGTTCATCATTACTCTTGAATTCAGCACAGACGTCACCAGCTGTGCTAGCAAACATAATGTCAGGTGGCGAATGCAGATCTATCAAATCTGCTAGCTGAAAACTATTCCCTTCACCAGATGATTCCGCACTATTCCTCGCAGCACTTTGACTATCCAAGGCACTTGATAACTCAATACTGTTCTCAGTGGTGTCAACTCCAGTATCAAGAGTGGGCTTTCCACTGCCGAGAGATAATCTTGCGACTTCACCCGAAACAGCAATGACATTGTCCCTGACATGAGCCGAAACGGAAACAGAATGACGTCTGCGAGTATTCACCATCTCTACTGTCTCACCGTCATCAGGAGCTTGGCACTCGCTATTAGCACTTCTACGCCTGCTGCTGCCATCTGTTGGTGCAGACTGCATTGGGGCTCTGGTTTCCGCTGTCATCAATGCTGTTTCCATTCCAAGCTCTAAGTCATCTCTGACACCATCGGATGTATTCTTCTCAGTGTTAGAAGACATAATGCACGGTAATTAATGCTGAGAAACAGCTCAGCATTGGACAATAAACCAAGAAGCGTTACGTTACTGCCCATCGACTATGATATCCGAGTGACTGACATGGCATGATATGTTAACACTTTGCTGCCACATACTCGACTAGCGTCAATAGCTTCAACACCTACAAAATGTAACCACAAAATACATACTTAAATTTCTGCTCAGAACACCTAAGATACGAAGTACTTCAGCCCCTGAAACTCGAATATGTCAACAAACTGACTTCCGAACACATGATATCAACAGCGAATTCACTTCCTACTTCTAATGTTACACTCAATTACATCAAAAGCACGCACATAAACTAAAAACGCGCCTTAACCTGATGACAAAAAATAGATATAACTGTTTCAGAACAGTAACAAAGTTGAATTTAATCAATCGAGCGTTTATCGTGAAATAATAAACCCACATTCCAATCATTCCAGCGAAGTCTTCGTCATTGTTGTTGTTCAGAAATTAGGCCATGGGCCAGGCGGAGCCTATACTTCCGGTAAACGAAAAACAGACCCATAAATCAAAATCAAAAGAGTAGTTATAACTTACAATTCGATTGGTACTCGTATTCGATACTAGTAATCCATATCGGCATCAGCATTTTGGACGTTCAAAACGCATTTCATGGCAACATTTTAGTCGTCGATGTACAAAATGTAAAAATTGTCAATAACTGCGCTATATTGAGGAGCACCCCATCGGACTGACTCCACGGCTATTCGGACCTGCTCACGGTTTTTATTTTTTCTCATTTCAGTTTTTCTGAGTTTTAGTTTTCATTATTTCTTTTTTTCAGTTTTTTTTCTTATTTTAGTTTTCTTTATTTTAGTCATTTTCCGGATTTTTCAAGTTTTACATTTTCGCGATCATTTTCTTCCTTTAAGAAAACACTTCAGTTCTTTTTTGTTTATGTGCTAGATTAGGCCTAAACTGACAGTTTTTGAGTGCAAATTCTCTATCATATCGTATCGTATCGCATCGTATTGATATGTCAAGTGAAGTGAAAATAGCCTCAGATGCAGTTCAATTTCCCGCTATTCCACAAAGCATCCTGCAGCTTTCACCTGTCAACGGAGCGCAATGATTAACGTATCGGTTAACGTTCATACCAACAAACGAACGAATGGGCCTACAGTAATAATAATAAATGTTGACCATCATTCTACCCATAGCCCTATAATAGGGGCCTATACGCCACGTTGTCGGCCGTGCAGTTCGTACTAGGTACACCCCGCTAGTACAATGGGGTAGGCCTATGCATTGACTGTTCCCCTGTCTACAGTAGTTAAGTTTTCCCGTTCAAACTAGAATAAAAAGACCACGTCCAATTACGGCGAGTGCTAGAAAAATTGCACGAGCGGGTCTAATGGTTCTATGAATACCGGACATTCAAGGCATTCAAGAAGCTCGTTTTACGACCGTTCCAAATGGCTATGCACTTGAGCATCGAGCAGCGCGTGACGTCAACGTGTGATATCAAAGCACAATAGCGCACCGGCATTTCACGAATTATTACTGGTCATTTTATTGACATTTTGTGAATTGCGACATTCCGATTCTGCTCCTTTAGCCTATAGGAAAATTTTTAAGCGAAATCGTTCTAACGCAATTAAGCGATTTTGAATATAGGTTTATAGCAACCCATTTCTCTGTAGCATGTCTGTCGTCTGCCCCACCTGACGTGCACCTTCTGCATGGGAGGCACACTTGAGGGCTACAAGGACACATTACATGCAAAAGGAAGGGAATATTTGGGGGTTGAACAGCAAAGCAAAACATGCAACTGCAAGTTGACGATGAAATTAAGCGATTTCGCCTCATACCGAATACATCAGTTATTTGTTATTGTTCCTATGCGTCGGTTTTGAGCATCTACGCTAAGTCCAAAAGTGGCGGTTCTAGCCCACAATATCTGGAGAGGGCACAGCCCCATGGCGAGCGCGGTGGCGCGAACCTATAACCGAGGTCTCATCAGGAGGTCAGAGGGGTCAGGGGGCCCGCCCGCCAAAGTACTTTTAATTTTTGGATGTTTAATGGAAGCTGCATATTTGTCCACTTTTCTAAAATTTAGAAATGCAAAGAAATCAGACATTTGTGTTATCTTTGCAAAAAGCACGGTTGGCCATGAAACTGGAGGGCCTAACGCAAAACTGGGGAAGGGCTATGCCCCCCACCGGCCCGGGCCTAAAACTGCCGCTGGTGCCCACAAAAAGAAAGTCGGAGACAAACATGCTCACTTTAGAACACGTGCATTCGTGAACTCATTATACAGTTATACAGACAGTAACCACTCTTTCGTTGTCACAAAATCCTACTTTCCACATGTTAGCATGTACGCCGTGGGCCATAAAAAAATGCCACTTTACTTTTGTTCATATCTTTGCCAATTATTGACCGATTTTCAAAATTCTTCCACTGGCACACTCTGCAGACAAATTGCAATAATGTGATTATATATCCTACCACACGGTAAATGAGTTTCTACACTACCTTGTGAAATATAAATGTAAGCAAAAACTAACGATAATAACAAAAATTTAGGTAAATGAAAAAACGCTTCAGACCAACATTGCGATGAACGATTCATATGACACTAGTCTGTGTTATACCCACAATCTAGTGTCATACAGACCATTCACTGCAATGTTGGTCTGAAGTGTTTTTCCAACTTTACCAAAATGTTTGTTGGTTATTATCATCATGTATGCATATTTCATTGATATTTCACAAGGTAGTGTAGAAACGCATTTAAGGTATGGTGGGATCTATAATAATCACATTATCGCAAATTGTCTGCAAAGTGTGCCAGTGGTAGAATTTTGAAAATCGGTCAATAATTGGCAAAGATATGAACAAAAGTAAAGTGGCAAATTTTTGGGCCCACCCTGTACAAACTACACCAGCCAACTCACGACACAATAAGACGTGGCTGTCGTTAAGTAAACTCCAACGAGAAGCTGACTTCAAAGAGGACTGACGAACCATCATTTCACTTTCGTCTCTGCCCACATCTCTGCCATATAGTAACAAACTTTCGGCAAATTTTGGCATACAGTGCAAAAATTTTAGCACATCCGCATGCATAATTTCCAAAATCACATGAATTTAATTTTGTTTACTTTACTTTGTGTATGTAATCATAAGCCTAATAGTTTAGAGTCTTTAGACAACAGAAAATGACAAACTGCATGACATTACAGCACTGCAGTTTACGGTGCTCAGGACATTCAATACAAGATGTGGTTCTGATGAAAAAAATCTTCATCGTTGTAACTCACTACCTTCTAGCATCCGTAGTTCTACCTCTGCAGACACTTTCCGTCGCCTCCTTAAAACTCACTGCTTCCAGCAGGCCTACTGCTCCACCTAGCGGCTCAGCCAAGTGCCTCTGATTCGGCCACTGGCTGACATTGTGCACTTTAAATATTCACATACTTACTTACTTACTTAATAAGTGTCAAACTCCACTGGATAGATGAACACGCAACATGGTGTACAACATGTTGGTAACATGTTGTAGAATTGTGGCGTCTCATCTGTGGCTGATGCTATACAACATTTTGTGGGTTCGTCCATGTAGTGATGTTTGACACTAAGCTGCAACAATACAAAGTTACTGTGAAAATAGCTAAGCTGTGCTGTCAACAGACGGCATATGCTCAGAATAAAACATACAGCAATGACAAAACAAAAACATCAATTTCACTTTCCCAAATGACAAATTACGCACAAAAATAACTACAAGATGACTGGCAGCAAAATTATATTTGCATACAAGTAAAATTTATCACGTAGGCCGAAACGCATCAAAATCAGTTATCATTTGGCTACAGGATATGGATGAAAATGAGTTATTTTCCCCGAGACATAATGTCATGCAGCTATGTGAGTAATACTATTGGATCTGGGATGTCATTGCAGAAGGAAACATGGCATTCAAGACAGCGTTGATGTCCAGTCTAAAGTTCATCCACACCGGACACACAAACACATCTCTGTTATTAATCCTCACACCTCCCCCAGCTTCATTGACTTCCTCTGTTGACGCATCTGTAAAATACACACAAATGACCGCTTCACAGTCTACACTACAGTGTGGTCCACAAAAAACGTGCCACTTTACTTTTGTTCATATCTTTGCCAATTATTGGCCAGTTTTCAAAATTCTTTCACTGGCACACTCTGTGGACAATTTGCAATAAGACAATTGCTATGTATCCCACCACACTGTAAATGCATCTCTATGCTACCTTGTGAAATATAACTGAAATATAAATGTATGATGATAATAACAAACATTTTTGGGTGATGAAAAAACACTTAAGACCAACATTGCAGTGAATGATCTGTATCACACAAAACTGTGCAGGTCTAACACAGTCTATTGTCATACAGATCACTTACTGCAATGTTGGTCAGAAGTGGTTTTTTCATATACCTAAATGTTTGTTATTATCGTTACATGTAGTTTTTTCTTACATTTATATTTCACAAGGATGCATTTATGGTGAGGTGGGATATATATGGCCAGAGATACTGAACACCTTTAATACTGCTGCCGAGATCATGGGACTACACACATCATGGAAACGAAGAAAACGAAGATTCAGAATATTGGCCATGGAACACCGCCATCTTCAGTTTACATGCAGGCCAGTGAACAGACAGTCGAAGCAGTAGATCAGTTTCTATATCTTGGCAGTGCTATTAATTCCGATGGTCGATCAACGCATGAAATACATCGTCATATTGGTATGGCCTCTGGCGTCATGGGCTGATTGTCCAATGTGCGGCAGCAATCCAGACTCAGCCTGGCAACCAAGTTGAGAGTTTACAACTCACTTGTACTGTCTGTTCTCCTGTACGGATGTGAAACGTGGATCATACTGAAATCTGACAAACGGAAACTAGAAACATTCCACACGTCATGCCAGCGACGCATCCTCGGAATCCACTGGTTCCATCATCTAACCAATGCTGAAGTGACCAGTCAGACGGAGCAGGAAGACCTCACCAGTCACATTCGTAGACGGTGTGTGGCGGTCTTTGGACACGTCCGTCGACTACCTGAGGAGGCGCCAGTCAACACGTGAGCTGGAGGCTGTTGCGACAACAACTCACATTGGAAGCAGGACGACCGAGACACACCTGGGTCCGACAAGTGGAGATCGACACCAGTACCTCCGCTGATGTTGCATGGGACATTGCCATCGACCGCTGCAGTTGGAGGGCGCTACGACCCCAGCTGGTCAAGCGTGACTGATGACGATGGGATATATAATAATCACATTAATGCAAACTGTCTGCACAGTGTGCCAGTGAAAGATTTTTGAAAATCGGTCAATAACTGATAAAGGTATGGACAAAAGTAAAGTGTCACATTTTTATGGACCACGGTGTAGTTCAATGCAAATGAAAAATTAGAGCTCAAAGCAAAGCATGACAGACAGTGGCGGATTCACAGTTTGCCAAAAAGGAAAAGGGGTGGTAAGTGAGGAACACAATCCTAATGTACCACTGGGTATAATGAACTGTGTGATGGTACACAGTAGTTTTGACCAGACCCTAATGGGGGGGGCTGCCTGGTTTGCCCATATCTGGATCCAAAACTGATCACAGACATAACTTACAACAAATACTAGGAAATTTAAGACTCACTTGACACTTGACTGACACTTGACAAAAAATGTCTTGCTAACAGCTATACAAATGCATATTATTAACTACTCATGAAACGACTGTTTTACTATCGTCGCAGATATTCATTCGCGAACAACTTCAATCTCTATATGCTAAATATGGCAGAGTAAAGGGAATGTCAAATGATCGACAAAATCAGGCGATTTTATTCCGCATAAAATCGCCCAACAAAATCTGTCGTGTGTAATTCAAAAATCGCCCAATTTTGTCAGCTGACAAAAATCGCCCGGTTTTGTCGGCCAAGATAGAGCATGTTCTATCTTCGACGATTTTGCCAGCTGACTTTTTGTATATCAGACAACAAATTTTGTTTATGTTGCCATGGTGATCGTTTACAATGAAAGATGAATATTTATTTTAGTTATTTATTGCGTTTGCTATTTATTTTCGTTCATTAGATGCAGAAAAAAGTGATGCAGGTATTATTTTGCGATCTGCATTCTGCTGTTGTGCTAGCTGATATCGTATGAAGTAGCAGGCGAAAATATCGGCCGTGTGTCATGTTTCACCGATTTTATCGGCCTATTTTGTTGGGCAACTAAACCATGCCCACAAAAGTCGGCCGACTTTGTCGTTCGTCTGACATCCGCTTAAGACTGCTTAGTTAACGACCTCACTTACTTATACACGTATACGCATAATATGCATCAAAAGCAGCAAAACAAACTCAATTTATTGTGTCATTTATCTACTGCCGCTTACTCCCATACAAACGAATACTGCATGAGTTTTAACTGACTGACCATGAGAAGTGAATACGAGCTTGCGTTCTGCCTTCGTACTGTCACGTTTCTACAAAATGACAGATGCATCTTATCAGCATCACGACTATCATCATTACTTTCTGAACTAACAAGAAAATCCCAGTTAACACAAAAGGAAATGCAGAACAGCGGTGCATGTTTGAAAGCCTGGTGCGAACAAAATCTAAGCTCACCCATCCTAGCAACGATGTTTCTTTTACACTCACCAGAGGGCGCTAGATGGCACGACTGGTCTCACTCAGCCGTATTGGCTTAAAGTCGCAAATTTTCCCTACCCCGCTGTCATTTAGAGTGCTCGCTTGGGGTGACCCCTGTGGAATTTATGGAAAAGCTTTATGGATCCTGAAACTAGAGTCTTCCAGGCAGCCGACGGTGAAAATTTGGTGATTCTAGCTTGCACCGTTTTTGACTGATCCACCCGTGTGACAGACGGACAGATGGATGGACAGAATTGTGATGGCTAAAAGGCGCTACAGTAGTAGCTGCTGTTGCATGTAAAAGCTAGAACCTGGTGCACATCACTGAGCCCTTGTTCTTTCACTTTTCATCTCTAACCTTATCAGTTCATCAATGACCCAAGACATACTAGCCACAGAAGTCTGATGAAAATGTTTCAATGCAGACCACAAGAATATTGTGAAAGCAACAAGCAAATACGAGGGGCATTCAAAAAGTTTTGCAAGTCGATATGTTAGACTGAAAAACTTTTCAATATCCATACACCAATAAAATGCACATTTCTTTGAAACTCATGTGAGCTTAAAGCGGATATGATGTCACTGTAACTTACGACGTCATAAGGAGTTTTATATCAATCCCTCCAGCCAGGCTTCTACCACAGACTTGAGTCATTCATCGTTTGCATAGCAGACACCATAAAATTTTTTTCAAATTTAGAAAAAGATAATAGATATTGTAAGTCAAGTCTCTGCTGTATGTAGGGTGGTCTTATTGTACGAAGCCAGAGTTGCAAACAGCTTGCTGGGTAATTTTAACTTTGGGATTGGGCAGCAGTGTGCGGCACTGCCGGATTTAGGGGAGATTTTTGGGGCTCGCTCCCAGGCCCCACATATCAGGGCTCCCCATGTTCTACATTGCCACAGGGATTGATTGACAAAGCTGCAAAAGATTTTTGAAATAAGGCGACTGGAGGCTGGTATTGTTGCTTAAAGCTGGTGGTGCACACTTCGAACATTCGCAATGACAATGGAATTCTGGCATTTGATCATTATTTAACTGTGTTGTTTGAACGATGTTATTAAATTGGTGTTGTAGCCGGAACATTTTTGAATGCTGAAAAATTGGTAGGCAGTCATGTTAAAAAGTCTGTAACTTCGTCATTTTTCAACAGAATCATATTTTACTTGGCAGTTAAATGTAGAATGTTTTGATAAATAAATCTGTAAAATTTCAAATTAAAATTCCAAACGGTTGCTGAGAAAACAGCGAAAAACTTTAGGGGTCCACTTTTTTTGCCGCACCCTGTATGACATCATACATTACAATGACGTTATATCCGCTTTAGGCTCATACATGTTTCGGAAAAACACGCGTTTTATTGGTGTATAAATTTTGAAAAATTTTTCAGTCTAATATATCGACTTGCAAAACTTTTTAAATGACCCTCGTAGAAGAATAAATGGTCGGAGGCTAAAAATGGCTTAAATATAATTATTATTCTCTCAGTGATCACCCATCACCATTCTCTCTAACATCATTAGCTCCGCTCAGTCGTTATAATGATAATCTCCCCTTCTGTGGCCATTGAGCCTGTAGGTGGATAAACCACTGAGTATGTGACGCATGGCCAGTGCGACGCCAGACCTACGGTTACCTCCCCAGCCTCGGGGCATCACCGCCCTTTGACCGGTACCAAATTATACTGCTTGGTGAACAGAGGCAGTTAACGTTCTATTAAATGAATATTTTATGATATGATAATGCTTCATCATATCATCAAATATTTGTTTAATAGAACGTTGACAACTGCAACCTCTAACAAACACAGGCACGAAAAATACGTTGCCAAAGCGTCAACAACAAATATGATAGACCAAAATTAATTTATACGACTAATTAGTCGACATTGCATGTTATGGAACAAAACAACAAACGATGCATCTAATCACCAGTATGTGAATGGGTTTGCGTGGTCCCGCTGATGATGACGATGATGTTGAAGTGGTATGATGATAGCGCGGCGAAGCAGACTGTTGTCTGTTGTCTCTCACAGCAGCCTTCTCAGCTGAATGACGCTCCTTCTGAACCCAATGTAAAAAGCTCAATGTAACACAACAATGTAATAAATAATAACAATAAAGTGTTAGTATGGACACTACCAGAGTGTGGTTGCAGATCTAAATAGTAAGTATTAAAATATGTTATTCTGTAACAATCTCGTAAAAAAGTGGCGATATGCTTTCCAGGTGGCAAAGAAAATGCTGGCGTGGCATATTGGCTCATATCGACCCACTTCAAGCACTGCGGACAGGTGGACCACCCCAGTTTATAACCAACCAAACAGGTCAACTCAGCCCTCTATCCCTCCAAAGTAGATAAATTGAGTGCTGGCCTGGATGACTGCAGTACAAGTGGGGCGTGTTCACCTGTGTTGAGTGGCAGGTAACACTGAGCAGGCTGACATCTGTAACTAAAAATTAGCACGTAGGTTATTCCTGTATGAGGAAACGTTTACACCAATTATGGCTCAAACTTTTTCAGGTTTTAAAGCTAAAAGCCTATACAGGACAGATGAACAGATATACCACTTGTCCGTGACAGTTTTTGTACAAGCGACACATCAGATCTCTAATCATCCCAGTAGTTTTTAATGTTTAGTTTAGTTTTTAACCCCCGGAATCTTTACGACCGGGGGTATAAAAATTTCATAAATGATTTAAATAATAACAATAATATTAATAATACCAATGCCAATGTTTATGGTGCTGTCATCATGGCACGGCCATTACGAGAGTTCACTCGGTTCATTTGACTGAATGTAGCACGAGCGCCAGGTGGCTGCCGACCTTTGGACCAAGCCGATCAGCTTGACCCAATAGATCCACTGATAGGCAGCTACAGTAAAGTTCTACATTCACCACTGCCATTTATTATTACTCAGCTAGACAGCTGATACTCATTTTACCGTCCCACAGAGGGTGGAAGGCTGAGTCGACCTAGCTGGCTGGCTTCACATCGAGATGGTTTACTTGCCCGTAGACAGTCACCCATCACAGTACTAACCTGGCCTGTTGTAGAGTAACTTCATTGATTTGATCAGCCACGTTACCACTATGCCAAGCCAGACAGACAAGACCTATATCATGTCCCAAAATTAGCACCCACTTGTTTCAAACATCGTTAATTCAGTTTGTGGTTCATGGATTTTTACGCGCGACAGCAGGTACTGCTATACAGCACCTTAGCCATCGCAATTCTGTCTGTCTGTCCGTCTGTCTGTCACACGGGTGGATCAGTCAAAAATGGTGCAAGCTAGAATCACTAAATCTTCACCGTAGGCTGCCTGGAAGACTCTAGTTTCAGAAACCACAAAGCTTTTCCATAAATTCAAAGGGGATCACCCTGAACAAGAGAGCTAAATGAAAGGGGCGTGGGAAAAATTTGCGATTTTTAGCTAATAAGTCATTGTATCTCAATAACGATGCGAGATAGGGCCTAGGTTACTTTTAATCACTAATAGAAAATCGTACACTGGCTTTTGATTGGTGCCAAATTCAATGACTTTGAATGACCTTGAACGCAAAAGTAGGGTTTTTTATGGATTTTTTGGCGACTTTGGCCTCAAAGACACATTTCAATAGCAAATTGTGCCAAAATCGGTAGAGATTAACCGGGACAGCTTGTATATGAAACTTTTAGTGTTAAATGTAGTTTTCACTTGTTCAAATTTTGCCCCCCTGCGTTCAAGGAATTCTCCGTACGGGGGCGTGAAACTTGAATACCGTCTTCAAAATACTCGCATTTGGCCACTCAAATGGCAGCATCCACATGAGATGGTGGCACCATCTGGCGTGTGTAAATACATCATACCCGACGTCAGCCAATATTGGAATTCATGCATTGGACATGGAGCGCAATGCTGACTTCATGCACTGCATATGGCGCTAGGCGTCATCCGCCGTCAAGTCTAAATGAAACATCATTGTGAACTTAGATTTCGTTCGCACCAGGCCTTCACACATGCATTGCTGTCGCGCGTTCCCCTTTGCGTTAGCTGGACTTTTCTTGTAATGAAATATCGTACATGGCACTGTCTCAACATTCCGTACTGTCACACCTATCATGATGTCTGTAACTTACTAAGTGTGTTCAGTGTGACGTCAGAGTTTGTTTACATTACGACTAAATTGTTATTGATATGGCGATCAAACAGTGGCGGACCCCCTAAGATTAAGAGCTTGTGTCACAGACAAAGGTGGCCATTTTGAGCACAAATTTTAAAGACTAGTTTAAAACGTTTGTCTCTATGAATGCTTCAAATTTTGCAAAAAAAATCTGTCACGTATTAACGATTTTACACTAACTAATCTGTGAGGGGGAGGCACTGATTTTGGGACACGGTGTATAATGTGACCTATTAGAAAAGCTAAATAACAGATTTCAGACCATCAGTAAGAGTAGTAGATGGATGTAACCTGGTGTAGATGACAAGTCTGCTGTGCGGACGAATGGAGACTGTCAGCTGGTGAATCAGTGACCCTGGCCATGGTGCCAGTGGTGTCCAGTTTACGTGCGATCCAGCGACGCAGATTCCTTCACAAATACATGCAAATCAAACATTTACCATCTTCATCAAGCCCATAGCCAGCCTTTTCCAAAGATGGGTTCAACTTCATCCATGAGCAAAAAAATTGGCCCCCCCCCCATTAATCCAATTAAAAAGTCTGGAGAAGCATTGTAAACTCCCGAAGTTGGTCCTTGGAAAAACCCCAGCCGAAAATGCATGTTTATAGATTTAAAGCATCTAACGGTAAGGTTTTTGATTATTTTTATGTGACGTTTCCCCGTTCCAGCTCGCAAGGAAAGGGGTGTGGAAGTATGATCAAACGCAACAAACTTCCTTTGCTGCAGACATGATCATTCTCATCAATATCACTGACATCACAGTCATCATCAGCTAACTATCGTAGTTGCTAATAGCCAGCAGCATCATGGCTTAAAAAGGTGCAGCTTTCGAACAAGCAGTTGCAAATTTCGAACAGATTATTAATGCTCAGAATTTCCCAAAATGGGGAATCTAAATTCTCCCAAAACGGGGGATTTCCTGTCCCAAATTTAGCACTTTTTGAAGTAATTTTTCTCACAAGAAAAAAATTTCCGACAATCCAAAATACTTATAACAATTAAGATGTCAACTTGTCATAAAACTAAGGTCCCTGTGGCTAAATTTCAACTCTCTGGTAGTGAAATTCAGAGATCTCTGACTAACGCAGAAACCGGCTGCAAGCTGTAGGCAATTTCCACATTACTCTAATCCAAATATTTCACAGTCAGTGACTTGCACACTGTCAAGCAATCAGTCAAACACAAACGACGTGACACCGATACTGCGTCAATTGCATTGGTTACCAATACGGCAGCGTATTCTTTTCAAGACGGCCGTGTTGGTGTACAAGTGTTGACATGGTATGGCTCCGTCTTACCTGTCGACCTACCGTATCCCAACGTCATCACATGACGGTCGGTGTCACCTTCACTCTGCCGTATCTGGACAACTATCTGTTCCACGCACAACAATGAACTACGGTGACCGCAGCTTCGCTGCTAGTGGTCCGGTCGTGTGAAACAGTCTGCCAGCTGCACTTCGATTAGACATGTCACTGTCTGTATTTCACAGGTGGCTGAAAACATTCTTCATGACAGAAGCTACTGATAGCATGTAACAGCTGACTTGGTGCATTTGCTGCATTTCTTTTCTTCGAACTAGCGGCATATAAATGTGATTAAGAAAAAAAGAAGAAAGAAAAAACGTACTTGACAAACGGAATGACCATGAAGAAAGAGTTAGGAGTTAGGCCGACATGTTTACACGTGTTGTCCTTCTTGTGCGATGGCAACTGATCCACACCGAACCACTCAAAACTCTGCACACAAATCAATAATTGGAAAATAAATCACCAGTAACAATAATACAACCAATATCTCAAACTGCAAATCCCCCCAAGCTACTCCAATGGAAAACTCTTGAAAACTCCTGGATAAAATAAACTCTCGCAGATTCATTGGTTTTCCTGTTGCAATGAATAGATTTTTATACCCTCCTAATAACTTAGTGAAAGTTTCGCATATTAACTATGAAATCAAAGTAAAAGTCACAACACATAGTTTGTTGTCTGCCGAGTTGTACCACACAAAAGATTGACCAAGAAACAGATAAAAACCAAGAAAGTCTACGAAGCACAAAGTAAAAATTTCAACTGCAAGGAAAATGTAATCATTAAATGTATCATCTCAAAAGTCTCAACAATATGAAGCTATAGAAATCATTATTATCACCCTTTTAGCCCTGGAAGAGTAAAAATCAAAATTATAAACATATCTGAGATCATTATTTGTCAAAACAATTGATGCAGAATGAATCTTGCAAGGCACAAAAATAAAAACATCGAATCATTATTACTATCATTACCACCGCAAATAGCACTATTATTGCGAAAAAGATACGATTCGGACCTTGATTTCGTTGCGAGTCTTAGCCTGGAAGCAGGTGTTGAGAGGAACACCGGGTACAATGTAGAGACGAGTCAACTGCTCGTTAATTCGACATTCCAGAAATTCACTATGGTTCACCAGATTACTAATGTCAAACCCTGTTTCTTCCAGCACCTAGCGACAGAACAAAACATTACTTTACACGGTAATAATAATAACAGCAGATGCCAGCATTGCTGCTTTCGCTGCAGAATGACGTCATTGCTATGAACACGTTTATTCGTCATAAAGACAGAAACAGACAGCAAGAAAAGACAGATATGTACAAATAAAAAAAACACCGCCTATATCTAATAAAATCGTCCATCATAAAAACAGCCTACGAA
>Ga0056128_1000636_pt1 | contig 33297 bp, 21 predicted proteins | sample WorMetLIZISLAND2_FD_71113 | JGI IMG/M metagenome (GOLD analysis project Ga0056128, IMG submission 71113) | Marine gutless worms symbiont microbial communities from Max Planck institute for Marine Microbiology, Germany - Olavius geniculatus... ...
GGTAAGCGGATTGACACTTTGGTAGTAGCTGATGTTCGTTGCAGTGACTGAGCAGACGACGCGCCACCAGACGCTCCAAGAACTTGCTGATGAAGCTGAGGTTGGAGACCCTCCGGTATGGCTTTAGGTCAAACAGGTCAAGGTTTGGCTTCTTGAGAATCTGTTTGATGATGGCATGCTTCTCACTGGATGGAAAAACTGCAGTTGACAGTGATGTATTAGCCATAGATGTAATCACTGGAACCAGAACGTCCGCACACTGCTTTACAAGCCAAGTTGGAACAGGGTCAAGTGCACACTGCTTCGCTGAAATGGAGCGCAGAAGTTTCATTACCTCGTCTTCTGTTACGAGATCGAACTTACCAAGTGCAGGAACGGACCATGCAGACACTACCGGTTTAGACGCAGCAGCTGTTGACTGTCTAATTGTGTCAATTTTATTGTTAAAATTTATTGTTAAAATATGATGCAATATCACTGGGTGAAAATGGATTGAGAAACTGGCTGGATGGTTGTAGTAGACTGTTGAGTCTGCACCAGAGTGACTTTGTATCAGCACTGCACTCTCTCGGACAGCTTCTGACCAGTACTCTGCATGTCATTGTTGAAATACAGTGCGCTGCAACATAAACTGCTTACGCCACGCGAACTCAGCCTCTTTAGTACGTTTGGTGACATTTGGTGAGGTGGGAACTAAAACAATCATTTGATGGCAAGTAGTGTCAAAAAATTTTGCACCAAAAATTATTAAAATATTAAAATCTCACAATTTTTTTCAAGTCACAGTCCGTAATGTTGGGGATGCTTTTTGACGTATTTCTGTTCATTTCAACTCATATTTCGTTGGTTCTTTTTCCCCAGGTAGTGCAGAAGCAGACATTGGGTGAAATGAAATATTGAACTGTCATTTCATGGCCAGTTGTGCCAGAAATATTTGTACCAAAGGATATTAAAATTAGATATCTCTTTTTTAAGTGACAATCGATAATGTTCAGGATGTTTTTTTCTGGACACGGTGTACATCGGTGATAGCATAACGATTAGTTGCGTGGCGCCACCGTGCGAATGCAATAGCGGTATAATGTCTTTTTAGGAGGGTGCCCCTCTTTCGCCCCCTCATTCATGTGGACCCTTTTCACCCAGTGGCATGAAATTTTGTCACGAAATACTAGAGACACTAGGCTATCAAACGGTGAATACCAAAGTCTCTGTCTCAACTTGTTTTGAAACAGTACTGGGTTGTGACAGACGGACAGAATTACCATAGCTTTTACGTGCGTAAAAATCCATTAACTTTTGGAGAAGATATGTACAACTAAAAAGCAGTCACAGCCAGCAGGTACCTCCGCCAAGGCAAAGCTATTCGCCAGGTGGCGTCACCATCTTCGCTTTGCCAGCGGTTCCCTTATGTCGCCTTTAACGCAATGGTAACGAAAATTTCAAAGTGATCCAGAATCCAGGATTCCTGCCGGATCACGCCAAAAATTGAATCACTGGTAGTTTATGCCATGCCCGACATACCCTCAAAATTTCAGAAAAATCCGTCCATAACTTTTTGAGTTATCTTGCTGACTCACAGACAGACAAAGAAACAAACAAGCAAACAAACAAACAAAAACCGGCAAAAACATTACCTCCTTGGCGGAGGTAATTATATAGTGTTTTTTCCCGAACACAGTGTATTACTGAGACAGACACAAAAAAATAGCGGAAAATGCTTGTCTGGTTTGGCCTTCGTTTTACAACCGGACAGATTGCCAAAATATCATACCAGTAATGTTCGGTTAAATTCCAGACAACTGGCAACCCTATAGTGTGCACGTTTCTTTTGCATTAAATGTCCATAAGGCCCAACAAAAATTTCTGTTTTGGTTGCCTTCCGTCTCTAAAAGCTTTGCATCTTTAAAATTTTTATTGTATTCTGAAGAATATTTCGCAGTTTTCAGTTTCTGTTCAAAGTTTTATTGAATAAACAAGTAATTTGAGCAAAGCTCACATGAGGCGCGATAGCAGCGGTCCTTCCACTTTGGCAATCAGTGTAGACCTACAGCAATAAGATATTAATGCATCTTGAAAGAGTACTTAAATTTCAGGACAACATACGGATGACTCCTTGAATTTAAGAGATCGACACTTAGATTTCTAAAAATGTACATTCTATGCTAAAAATGTCATACGCAGGTTGTCCAGGTCCATCTCCAGCCATTTTGGCACAATTTACACTTAAAATGTGTGTCGCAGCCGAAAATCGCAGAAAAAAATTCACTAAAAACCCTTATTTTGGGGGTTCAAGGTCATTCAAGGTCATCGACGTTGACACCAATAAAAAGCTTGCCACTATTGATTGTTATAATGAGCAGCATGTCTATGCCTATCTGCAACCGTTTTCACGCTACACGAGATAATTGCGCTAAAATAACCACTTTTTAGGGGGTAGTCGTCTTTGACGCCCGCCTGCGCTGGCCTCCTTGAACTTAGGGGGTCGGGACTTGGACTGCTAAAATCTACGTTTAATGCTAAAAATTTTATATGCAGGTTGTCTTGGTCTATCTCCAGCCATTTCATCTTAATTCAGTGTTGAAATGTGTGCTGCATCCAAAAATTGCGAAAAATTCACTAAAAACCCCTTTTTTGAGGGTTCAAGGTCATCGATGTTGATAAATCTAAAAAGCCTGTCATTAGTAGCCTACTTGTTATTATAAGCAGCATGTCTGTACCTATCTGCAACCATTTTCACGCTACACACGATAATTGCAGTAAAATAACCACTTTTTAGAGGGGTAGCTGTCTTTGACGCCTGCCTGCGCCGGCCTCCTTGAACCTGGGGGTCGGGACTTGAACTGCTAAAATCTACGTTGAATGCTGAAAATTTCATACGCTGGTTGTCGTAGTCTATCTCCAGCCGTTTCATTGTAATTCAGTGTTGAAATGTGCGCTGCATCCAAAAATTGTGAAAAATTAACTAAAAACCCCTTTGGGGGGGTTCAAGGTCGTTCAAGGTCATCGGTGTTGATAAATCTAAAAAGCCTGTCACCAGTTCTTGTTATGATGAGCAGCATTTCTGTACCTATCTGCAACCGTTTTTACACTAAATGAGCCAATAATGGCGAAATAACGTCTTTTTAGGGGGGTACCCCTCTGATGCCCTCATTCGAGTGGAACCCCCGAACCCAGGGGCACGAAGTTTTGTCATGAAAAATTAGAGACTTTGAGGCAACCCACAGTGAAGACTTTGTGATTCTAGGTGTCGCCGTTTTGATACATTGCCAGGGCATGGTGGACAGACAGACGCCCAGGCCGTGGCTAAGACGTGCAAAGCATTTTGCTATTGCACGTAAAAACTGTTTTCATTTAGTATTTTATGCTGCAGTATTCTTACTTAGAATACTGTCTAATGTGTCAACTTGTTTTTTAATGTTGTTGTATAATATTATATGATGTGGTGATGTAAAAATAGAAATATGAAAAAATTTTTGACCTTTCCCCCATGTTTTATTTTTCTCCAGTTGCAGCTGAAAGCACGAAAAATTTTTAAAGCATATGTAAACTGCAGTGCGCAAATCATGTATTGACTCAGACGCATACCATAAACTGGACGCTAATTGAATAGGCCTATTGTTGGTTTTTTGTGTGCTGTTGTTTATGAGTTGTTATTTTTTTGTAGGTCAGAGTGAAATGACAGCACCATGGAACTGTTGAAACAAGCTATTCGTCATAATGATCTAGAAGGAGTAAAGATTCTGATAGAGCATGGTGTTGATGTCAATACAACAGATGAGCATAATGAGACTGCTTTGCACTTAGCGTCTCGGTACGGATGCATCAAAGTGGCAAAATACCTGGTGGAAAATGGTGCTTCTGTTAATTCAATGGACAGCGAATTCACAACCGCTCTGTTCTTAGCATGTGCAAACGGACATACTGATATAGCACAGTACCTGCTGGACCATGGCGCTTTTGCTGACCTCGAACCCAATCCAGTTTTTGATGCACTTTCATACAACCGCCATGATTGCGTGAAGCTTCTTTTACCGTACTGCACCGAATATTATCTAGATTTTGTACTTTGCTGCAGGGAACAACTGGCCCGATATTCTGTCAGAACTGATAGAAAAAAGACTTGATATTAATAAACTGGATGTTGTTGACAATAAAACTCCACTGTACGCTGCTTGTGAAGAAGGACACGAATCTGTTGTGAGCTTGTTGCTCAACAACGGTGCCGATCCCAATATTGAAAATTGCAAGTACAGCGATATTCCTTCACCTCTTCAGGCTGCTCTTCAGTTTAGAAATGCGATGATTGTTGATATGCTGCTTGAAAAGGGTGCATCATTGAATCCTCCTGGAGAACCTTTGTTGCACATTGCTTGTACTGATTTTTTTGCTGATTTGCGAAAGACTACAGATACAGATGCAGAAACACGATGTGTGCTATCAGACTGACTGCTGCTGCAGCAAGGAGCGGACGTGAACTGTGTTTATGAAGGAGACACAGCTCTGCATCGTGCTTGTAAAAGTGACCAGTTGGAAGCTGTCAAGATCTTGCTGGAAGCTGGAGCTGATGTCAGTCTGACCGAAACCTATTTTTATTTTCCTCTTGTTGCTGCATGTGAGACTGGCAATGTTGAAATGATCAGTTTGCTTGTGAAAGCAGGCGCTGATGTGAAGTGCAGAATAACATGGAATATGACATGTCTTCATGTCATTGCTTCTGTATCTGATAGTAGTGTTGCTGAGAGGAAGAGTGAATACGGAAAAACGAAAAAAGAATGTGTGGAAAGCATGTCATCACTTGTCAGACTGTTTTTGCAGCAAGGAGTGAACATTAATGCAGTTTCCGATGGTGGAAGCACAGCTTTGTATCTGGCCTGTTACATGCAACATTTGGAGCTTGTTCAGGTCTTACTGGAAGCTGGAGCTGATGTCACTCTGACGTCAGACAGATGTTATCCTCTCATTGCTGCCTGTAGAACCCGCAATGTTAAGATTATCAACCTGCTTTTGAAAGCAGGAGCAGATGTGAAATGTGTAACTCGTGACAATGAAACGTGTCTTCATGCTATTGCTTCATCATCTGGTCGTATTACTGCCAGCTCTAAGAGTGCAGGCGAAGAAGAAGAAACAAATAATGCAGAATTTGTGTCGTCAGTTGTTAGATTGTTACTGCAGCAAGGAATAGATGTAAATGCAGTTTCTGATAACGGCGACACAGCCCTGTACTGTGCCTGTGAAAGTGGACAGTTGAAGATCGTTGAGATCTTGCTGAAAGCTGGAGCTGATGTTAATCTGACAGGAAATGATCTTTATCCTCTCATTGCTGCATGTAACACTGGCAATGTTAAGATTATCAGTCTTCTTGTAAAAGCAGGAGCAGATGTGGGTTGTAAAGATTTATACGGTAATACATGTCTTCCTGCCGTCGCTTTGTCATCTTGTCAAGTTGCTGCAAATTGGAAGACTGGTGATGAAGAAGGAAAAGCAAAATATGTGGAACGTGTGTCATCAGTTGTTAGATTGTTACTGTGTCAAGGAGTGGATGTAAATGCAAACAGTGGTGGATATACATCTCTGTATTATGCTTGTTCAACTCAGCAGTTGGAGGTTGCTCAGATCTTGCTGGAAGCTGGCATGGATGCCAATCTGTTTTGTTACAGATCTCATCCTCTGCTTGTTGCTTGTCGGGGTGGCAATATCGAGCTAATCAACATGCTCATAAATGCAGGAGCAGATGTGAAATGTATTGAAAGTCTTCTGGATGAAGTTGATCACAAATCCATACTAAATTTGATTCGTGCTGGTGCCAAAATTTATTTGAGAGTGACAATTCCTTGGAAATTGAGAGTTAAATCCATTCGTCTCTGTCAGTTGGGCGTCCTGGCAGGATACAGAGATAGTGCTGAAGAACTGCACAGTTTACGTGAACAGTTATCAGCAGCTGGACAGAATAAAAACTTGTTAGACAAACTGCTTCGGGAGCTGTTGAATTGGCTATCTGAAGACAGTCAACAAGTACCAAGTCTGCTACGTCAGTGTCACATCGCCATCAGACGACAGTTATCAGCTACTGCTCATTTTAAGACTATACTTCCGGCGGTTGAGCAACTTGAAATACCAGATGTCCTTAAGCAGTACCTGCTGTTTGATGGACCATTGACTGAGACAGAGGTTGATCAACAAGAGTAGCAGCGAGTAGCTGCAAACTCAGACAGTGTGCGAACAGACTTCAGTTGTTGGCCCGTTTCCATTCTTACCGTACTATACGACTGTGTTTCCTTTATAATTTGAAGATGACTTGGATTGCTAGATAAGCAATACAGTGGTATCATGGCAGAAGGGGGAATTACACACCCTGAGTCTCTAACTGTCGGAAAATTGTTGAAAAAACGTTGTGTCTAGAAATTCAGGATAATTGTTGGCTAAAAACCCCAATTTTGGGAGAATTTAGGTGAGGGGTGAAATTAGAATTTCGAGCACCCATAATCTTCTTTGTCTTAAATTTGCAACTCTTTTGTTGAAATTTTGCTGGAAGTTTGCAGTGTCTGTTAACAAGCTGCAACTTCTTGTCCTGCCCACTTTTTCAACCCACGGCACTGCTGTGCAGTACCTGCTGTTAAATGGATGTATCAGAGAGATTGATTTTAGCATCATTTATTCATTTTGGTAGTCAACTAGATACTTGGCATCTCCAGATTGTCCGCATATGTCTGTGCATAGTGACGACTTTTGCCGAGACAACAGCTATAGCGACTGTTGCATTAAAATGTGCAGTTATCTGACAAAAACTCCAGCCCAGCAACTCTCTATGACAGATCGAACTGTTGTTTCAGTGCAATAGAAGACTAACGTGGTTCAATAAAAAAAGTAAACCCCTAGACATTGTTCTACAGAAATGTCAAATCTGAACGAATTTGAGTAAAATTTCATAAACTATATTCCCTATAAATTGCTGACACAGTCACCAGATTTTGTTGAAAAATATTATTTTTACAGCAGTACAACTGATGACTTTGAAGGGTTTACTTATGTAATGCCATATTGGTAACAGAAACATTTTGTTATCGATATTTAATTATTAATAACTCTGCTGAAAATAATATTTTTTAACAAAATTTTACGATCACTAGCATTTTATTGGGTTTTAGTGCATGAAATTTTATTCAAATTTGTTCATATTTCACATTCTTATACTACACTGTCTAGGGGTTTACTTTTTGTTGGACACAGTGTAAGATACTTATGGCATTTGCTAGTTCTGGCAGGCGTTTTCTTTTGTATCTTTCATACGTTGTATGGGATTATGGACTTTTCATACCATTTACTATTCCAATTTCTTCCATTTATGCCTGTGCCATATACTTTTAAGAGTTTATTTGCAGCCTGCAGAAGCTGATATCTCCCAAACCGCGTTGAGGCTTCAGAGTCCAAAGTTAAGTAGCTTAATTCTTATCTTGTTTAAAAAATTACAATGTTTAAGATGTAGTTTGATTTCTGAGTGTGACCATGTCACCAGAAGTAACCATAATATCAAGTTTATAAGCTTGCTAACTGAAAAATTGGAGTAGTGCTCTAGTGTTGCAACCACAATAGAATAATCATGTCAAATACTGATGGTTTAATTTTGGGTGGTTCTTTGTTGCAATTTACACGCCACAGGTAATATTAATGGTATGAAAAGTCCAGTTACCTGTTTTATGTATACGAAATCATAACTTGCATTTTGTATAGTTTGTATTGTGTAAACAAATTGACACTGACACTGGTTTTTGTTTACTATATAGTCTCTCAGTTGCTCAATACACACTCTGTTGTGCATGCGTATAATTGCGTTAATACATTTACGTATAGGCCTAATACATTCTGTAGGCTTACCAGTACTGTTCATGACAGACTTATTCTGTTCTGCTTATGTGCAGGGGCGCCTGAGACCACAAAGGGCAGGGGACAGCCTTGTACTTGACTAGCTTGAGGGCAGTGGTGTCATGGCCTGGGCGTAACTGCCCTTCCTCCTAAGTTTTGGGTTATTGGAGAAATCTTCTTCTTGTTGAAGAATATTTGTCCATTTGGTGCTGAATTGGAAACATTTTGGGGAAATTTAGTGGCAAAACAAAAATTTTGAGCATTTCTAATTTAATATCTGTCGGAGATTTGGGGCTGTCTGTCAAAATTCTGTTGGAAATTTGCAATTTCTCTCGGAAAATCGCAACTTTCTGTCCCACTTACTTTTTTACGCATGACACCACCGTTTAGTGACGTTGCAAAAGGGCATTTCTTTTCCACTGTGTAACACCAACAAGGGCACCAGGGGCAATCTAGAAGGCTGTAGGGGCCAGGGGCGTCATTTAAGAGGGAGCTGGAGGAGTCTACGGACCCCACAGGGATTTATGCTTCAATTTTTTCACTAAATCATACGTTTGAAACTGTTACTACTGCAAGAACAATACGTTACGTAGACTGAGACCCCAAGGGCCCCGAGTGATTACTGAGACCCCCCCCAAAGATTCACTGAAATGACGACACAGTATAGGACTTGCAGACAGACTGATGAGGAAATCGCAAATTTTTCCTATCCCTCACGTGGAGTCTCCTCGATTGAATCTATGAAAAAGCTTTACACATTCTGAAACTAGAATCTTCTAGTGATCTGAGAGTGAAAATTGTGCTGGACTAGACCCGCAAAAAAGTGGCGGCTGTTTTATGCACTTTTACCCCAGGATTGCTAGCATCCCAATGCTGGGATTTTAGGATTACAAAAATTCCATGAAATATTACTTTTTTCAAGTGTTAGATGATAAACAATTTTAGCTGTCAAAAAGAGTGCTTGCTATGCACTGTAATTTGCATTTGACAGTTAGTTCTTACAGTTCAGACGTACGGGTAAGGACCTGCTGCATTGTGTGCATGTAGTATCACAGGCTGAATGGTAGTTCAAGCCATGTGTTAACGGCGACTTCTTTCTTATGGGAAAGTCAAAAATTCGACCCCTCACAGAATTAAAACCCCTGATCTGATTTTTGAGATAAAATTTGGCACGGTTGATTACGTCGGCTAGATGACCCCTCATGCAAAATTTCATATAAATCTGATATTATTCAGCAGCACACTGACACACGGTCAGTGTGATGCGGGCAATATTACCTTTTATAATTTTTGCTGTTTTCGATGTGCAAATCCTTAAATGTTGCAGTAAACAAGTGTGTAAACTGATGTTTTGTACATTTATGTCTAGTAAAGCTACTGTAGTGATGCTATGTAACAACTAATCTGTACGCCTGATCTCGAAAACGGGATCCCGAGATTAGAAATTCCTAATCCTAAATTCCGGAATTAAGAAATGAATCACGTGATTGCAATCACAAGGACGGACAGACGGAATTGCCGTAGCATATGCGCGCTATAGCATATTATGCTGTCGTACGGCAAAATAATCTGAGCAACAAATATTTACACAGATTATATATTCTTTGTGAAGTACAGGTTTTGTTTATGGTTGGTATATGGCACTTTATGATATTGCATAATAATTGAATTTGTAGCGTGTGTAATTAAACTTGCACTACTGAGAACTATAAACTGATGCTGAGAGTTTGTTTTTGGTGCGTCTTACTGCACTTTTGCTGCTCGCCGCTATACAGTGCTGTACTGAGGCAATGCGATCTACGCTAGCCTAGTTCTAACTAACTAGGGATGTTAACGAGACTCGACTGGCCCGAGACTTGCAAAAAAATTCTCGTGCTCGAGAATTATATTTCTCGCTCGCCCCTAGATTGTTCACCTCCTGGCTGATTCGCTTCCTGGCGCGTTCACCCCCTGGCTTGTTCGCCCTTTGGCTGATTTGCCCCCTCACTATGGACGGTTCGCTCCCGTTGAATACTGGTAATTCGACATCGAGGTTTATACATAATATTTGCCTTTAGGTCTAGACAGTTTATGCATGATGATGAGAATTGTGTAGACACAATAGGCCCACTAATTATCTGGAATGTCACACATCAAACGCAGTTGAGCTGGATTTATTGTTATGACTATAAGCAGTGGCCTGTAGCTTATAAAACACGATTATCTAAACCTACCTGTAGGCAGTGAAACCAAAGATAACTGACTTTGTGAACTGTTATCACTTTTTATGCAGTTTGTCACATATAACATTAATTGAAGTAACTATTAATCAGTGGTGTGATGATAGACTTACTTGTTGCCATTCTGTAAATTGCAACACCAGCTTCAGTAGTGAATCACTGGTATATTCAGCGGAAGTGGGGGCGAATCATTTTGGATGAGGGAGCGAATCAGACAGAGGGAGAACAAGCTTGGGGGCAAACACGCCAGGGGGTGAACAAGCCAGGGGGGAAACGGCAAAAAAGTGAAAAAGCCATAATTGAAGAGGGCTGCCACCCACCGCCAGTCCCCACAAGCACAGATGTTCCACAGGGTGTTTGTTGGACTGAGCACGTACCGGTTTTCAAAGCCGCAGACGTTTCTGATTAATCTGATCTAAGATAAACGGACAGCGCTAGCTGTGAAGACTACTCACCTATAGCGCCCACGTATCTTGACCAGCCCAGAATAGCTGCTCAGGTTTCTTTGCCTTCATCGGTCTGCGCCACAGGTCACTGCCTAATGCCTACTAAGTTGCACGCTGTGGCACGTGCACATGCTGCTTCTAATAAAAATACCATTTCCGTTTAATAGTCAATTACTCACCAGTGACTGATGGCTGAAATGAACAAATTACATTAAGCAGCAGGAAGGTGCATAGCAAGCTTTGCAACAAGCATTGTCCAGTCCTCTGTTGGAAAGAATGAAAGAATCTGCTTCTTTTAAGTGACATTTAATCGTTGGTGAGTGCCTTGACATGGCCACCCGCACCCGCTGCCGTCCATGTCCTTCATGCAGCAGGTGACCCTTCACGTGTACATCTTCCCTTTCTCCCCCACTGCCCAGTGCTCGGAGCATCAAGTGCATGCCTGCAGGCAGACACCTGTGATGCCTGGGACATTCAGGCAGCAGCGGCGGCAGGCGTCACCTTTGCACATACGCTAAGGTCGGTCAAGTACTCGTTGAGTCCCGGGAAAAGAAATTCTGATATTGAGAAATAGAATTCTTGAAAACTAACATCTCTAGTTCTAACCTGTGTCATAGAATCCAGTATGGATAATCACAGCCGTATCTAGTATGGCTAGATCTAGGCCTGCTATCGCTAATGTGGCATTCAGAGGGTACTGGTAATAAAAGCGGATTCCGTCCAATCGCAGATCTGCAGATGTCGCAGAGGGTAACATTGTAATTAAGATGGTGGTCCTATAAGGTCTTGGAAAGGTCCCGGATTTTTTTGTTAGTAAAAGAGTGGGAACCCTGTAGTGTCCAGAGACATGATACGACGTCAGTAATATGTCTGTAGTTTTTTTTGTATAATGCTACACAGACATTTGTGTATCACAGATGGGAGTATGCTACGTATTCATGGAAAATTTGGCCTTTTTTGAGGCTATTTGGCTTTCAGTAAGCTGCATTTGGCCGTAAGGCACTAAAGCTAGTTGGCAACCCTGTGCAGCATTCACACATTTGTGGATCATTTGTTTTACCATTGTCCGCATTCAGACTAGTTAAGAACTTATACAGAAGGCACATGCGGATGAACGAGTATACATTTCATCTGTATATGGCATCGCTGCTCTAAATAGCTATATAATCTGTTTTTTTATCATTTTTCCTTAAAGTTTAACAAAAATATTCAGCATGCTGGAGTTTGTGGCATGTTTTTACTACTTGTGCTTTGCTGTCGTTGCTACGTGCCACTGGACATTAACGTACTTTGTTTTTTGGTTTGTCGTTATCAGAGAACTGTCGCGAGCCATGTTGTCATCAAGTAGTGACACAGTCAGTGATAAAGTGATTTCTGCATCATGCCAACCAAAATCACCTGCCGCAGTGCAGGTTATAACTCTTCACAGCTCATCGTCTCAGAAGATTGTTGTTCCTGTTGCTGCGTCGCCCGGTAAGAATCATCTGTCAGTTGACCATGGTGGGTCTGACACCACTTCACAGTTTCACTGTTGTATCATCTTTCATCTGTGAAATGTCAATTACCTTTGTGATGGCATTCTCATTAGTGCTGATAAATTAATGCATTAAGGAATTAATTATGATTAAAAAAATTAACATCTCTAACAAGTTAACGCACGTACATAACTTCTATGAAGAAGGAATTCCAGTATTCAATTAAACTGTGGTTATTTGACGATAGAATGATATTTAGTAATTTCTGTTGTGGTTTCATCACTACACTAATAATCTTCAGTTGACAAGCTAATAAAATAAGACAATTTTGAGAGTGGTCACATCTTATGGATGAAACGTATAGTTATTCGCTTATGGCAACCTGCAGCATAAATAATTGATGGGTTAATGCATGATTAAAATAATTAATCTAATGCATTAATGAGATTGAAAAAATTAGTCATTTGACAGCACTAATTCTAATGTTTTTGTCTTAGCTTATCTTACCTTTCATTTTATTCGGTTCTAGCTTAGCACTCATACTTTTTATCTCTATCATTCACTATGTCTGCAGTGGTTAGTGGGTTGACAAATTTGTGGGTGCAGCCAAGCATGCAACAGTATAGGCTACAGGACTGACTGTTTGTAACTTGATAGCCATGGAATAAGTGCTGAAGCGTGGTCTGGAATGTATACATTTGCTTAACTTTCAGTTTTCTCGCTCAAGTCAGGACCGTGGTTTAACATATACCAATTTCATTTTTATGTTAGCTTAATCAGAGGCTGAACGGTAGTTCAAGCCCTGTGTTAACGGCGACTTCTCTTTCCTATGGAGAAGCCAAAAATTCGACCCCCACAGAATCAGAACCTCCAAACCAATTGAGATAAAATTTGGCATGGTTGGCAAGGGGACCCATCATGCAACATTTTATGCAAATCCCTCCAAGGGGGGCTTCTCGCAAATGGGTGAAATATACGCAAAAAATTTTATTTACATATGCTTTTTTTTTCAACGCACCTACAGGTCAGACCTCTTAAGGGATTTTTACGCTTAATACGTCAAACGATGCGGTTCAGCGCAAGGAAGTGCCTTTTTGGTTTACAAAATTACAATTTAATATTTAACGTATTTATTTGCAAAAATCAAAAAAAATTACAATGGCGCTTATAGGGAAAATTAAACAATTTTTTAAACGGTCATAACTTTAGCTGTGTATAAGATAGAGTCGTAATTTTTGGTTATAGAATATGGTTTTCGGGGATGGCCAATCTAATGATGTCATTTAATTTTACCTTGGAGCCTCCCTGGTTGCCATGGCAACGAAATTTGGGACAAAAATGGCTATAACTCGGCTTGTGTGGGGGATATCTGTGAGATTTTTGCGTCTATAGGGGGGTTGTGGGATGGGCCATTAAATGCTGCCATTAAATCGCACATTTTACTCTGACTGACTTGTTGCATGGGGAATGCAATGGGAATTTTACGCAACAGTCCAATAACTGCAATAATACGATTAGTTAAATTAGCATTATTGAAATGTTTTCCAGGCCTATATTAAATGGGTGATGCATGCAATACTAGCTCATTTATTTATATGGCCATTATGTGAATATAAAAGGAATTTTGTTCAATATTGTCAGCAATGCAGGCCAGCGGTGACGTCATGCCTGACCCATGTTGTCTGTTTTGTTTAGTCACGCCATTAGTTAGTAAGTAACAGTTATAAGCAGCTTGGCTACTGTAAAAAATATCTGAGGTGCAATATTTTTTCTAACTGATCACCAGTAGGAAAACAGTATTTTAGTAATAAAACCGCATATATAAATGTGCAAAACTGACTGTGTGTCAGTGTGCTGCTAAATAATATCACCTTTTGTGATTTTTTGCTGTTTTCGATGTGCGAGTTTTTTAATGTTGCCCTTAACAAGTGTATAAACTGATGTTTTGTACATTTATCAGCATCATTGGTTACAGGCTGCAGTGAAAAGCAAACTGAAGCATCGGCAGCAGATGCTGTCATTCAAAAGCAAGCATCGCAGAAATCTGGACCAGTGAATGTTGTCACTCGACGTGTCCGCTTTCAAGCGAAGCCAAACATTTCGAAGAATGCTCGAACCAGGTAACTTCGGCAAATAACGTGGTCTGATAGTGTGTATTTAATTTATGTATTATTTTGTAAGTTTTTAACATATGTGGTGGTCAGGACCAAACATTTGCTGGGTGTCACTGTCGACATGTTTTTAAGTGGAATATTCTTGGAAGTGATTTCGTCTTCTCATACACATTTCTTCGTAGCGTGGTCTGCTGTTTATTGTCTGTCGCATTCATGCAGGCTTCTTAAACTGTTCGACTGATTCACGTGCCATTTGGTGAGTATAGTCACATTTTTATGCGCAGCTGAAGCTACTGCTGTAGCACGTTTTAGCCATTGCAATTCAGTCTGTCTGTCCATTCGTCTGTCCATTACACGAGTGAATCAGTCACAAAGGTGCAAGCTATGATCACCATATCTTCACCATCAGCTGCCTGATAGACTCTAGTTTCAGGAACCGTAAAGCTTTTCCATAAATTTGAAGGGGGTCACCCCGAATGAAGGTGCTAAATGAGAGGGGGGTAGGGAAAATTTGTGATTTCCAGCCGATACGGTGTTGGCAGAGCGAGACAGGTCACACCTTCTAGTGAGTACAAGTAGAACACTATAGATAATTAGCCGCCGGTAGTCTGGCGCCCTCTGGTGACTGATTTTGTTTTACTGGGCTTTCAAACATGCATCGCTGTTGTGCATTCCTCTTTGCGTTAGCTGGGCTTTTCTTGTTACATTGGGGATCCATAGATTTTCTGGGGAAAGTGAGATTTCGTGGTTAAATCCTCATGCCGAAACATGCAATTTGCAAATTGCATCCAAACGGTCAGTCCTGTGCTACTATTTGGCAAACTATAAAAACAAGGAGAAATCCCATTTTTTGCCAAATTGTTTGGTTTTTGTTTGCTTATGGCTAATTGTAAGACAGTGAGTGAGTAGGGTTCAACATCCCGCCCAACACATTATATGTCATTTCAGTGATGGCTTTTCCAGTCAATGTATACAGACACATAATAATGAAACAGAAAGTTTAATCTTCACAAAAAAAACCCTAAAAACTGACCAGGAGTCTAAACTTGTTCCTGAAACTAAAGTCTTCCAGGCAGCCGATGGTGAATGACAGGGGTGATCTACAGGCATCGTCATCAGCTATTATGGGCATGCATATGTAACAGTAATGACAGTTTTAATAATCTTCTATGTTATCCTCCAGACAGTCATTAATATCAGATTGTTTTGTGTTGGAGGCTACAGGTAACACATGTGGCTGAAAGTTGAATGAAAATTTGGTTAAATTTATGTGCCAATGTCAAAAATTTGCTGTTTTTTATGGGTGCTAAAGATTCGTGCAGATTAGCAAAGAATATGCAAACAAGCAGATGTGACACATTTTTTTGAGAAAAAATTTAAAAACATTTGACATATCACATGCCTTTCTGATGCTAAGCATTGTCCGTGCCTGAACATAGTTTGGTTTTTGGCCTACCTGGCCACTCTGTGTGTGGGTATGTGTGTATACTGCTACTGCTACTACTACTACTACTACTACTACTACTAATGCTGCCACCACCACCACTACTCTACTGTATGTGCATGTACATGTACGGACTGTAGGCAGCTGTCGACGAGTGAAAAGGGTGAAGGTGTGAGGGGTGATCTACAGGCATCGTCATCAGCTACTGCAGTGTTGTCAAATGTTGCTGCTGCTAAGCCTGCCACAAGTTCTGCTTCACTGACTGCAACCAGGTTCATCTTGTTACAAGACATTGCATTGCAGTACAGTACTAGAAGTAATAGTCGTAGCCATAGTAGTAGTGTAAATCATTCAGTCAGTTTGGGATTTTTAGTGGCTTTGATGTACAACTACAGTTGTTGTTGTCATTGTAGTACTCATAGTATGAGTCGTAGTAGTGTGCCACTAGAGTAGTAGTACAATACTGAAATGCATAGTCCACCGCTGCATGTCCACTGGTGATTGGTGCTGGCTGTTTTTCGTTCGTTGTAGGCTTATACAACTATTTACTGTAGTAGCTAAATAGCTAATGCATCTGAAAGAAATGCATTTATCACTACTACTCGCGAGTAAGCTAATTGCTACCATGTGCTGTCTAGGCAGTGCAGCAGAGCATGCCACAGCCAAGAAATGCTTCAAATACTTCGCCTCTCCCACCCTCGTACAGCTTTCAATAGGCCTACTGTCTTTAAAAAAACTACCAAATATTAATAAACAATAAAAAATAAAAATAGAGTTTAAACATTCAATAAATAAAAATCAAAACAAATAAAAAAATAAATAAATACCTGCGTTAACACCATGTAGGCATACTTGGAATTATATAGTCACAATATTAAAAATTTCTAAATTTAAACATTACCAATTTAACTCTAAACGACCGCTTTTACTTGCTGATTGATTGATTCGTGCATCTTAGCCATTGTCTAGGCATCCGTCTGTCTGTTTGTCAGTCTGTCCGTCTATTTGTCCATCACACCCTTGCACTGTATCAAAACGGTGCAAGCTAAAATCACAAAATCTTTACCATGGGCTGCCTCACGGTCTCTAGTTTTTCGTGATAAAATTTCATGCCCCTGGGTATAGGGGTTCCCATCTAACGAGGGTGTCAAATAGGGGTACCCCCTCTAAAAGTGCTATTTTGACCCTATTGGCTCTTCTAGTGTGAAAACGGCTGCAGATAGGTACACACTTGTTGCTTATCATAACAAGCACTGGTGACAGGCTTTTTAGATTTATCAACATTGATGACCTTGAACGACCTTGTTTAGTGAATTTTTCGCAATTTTTGGCAGCATCGCACATTTCAACAGTGAATTGTGACGAAATGGCTGGAGATAGACCAAAACAACCTGCATATGAAATTTTCAGCACTAAACGTAGATTGTAGCAGCTCAAGTCCCGACCCCCTAGGTTTAAGGAGTCCAGCGCAGGTGGGCGTGAAAGATGGCTACCCCTCTGAAAAGTGGTTATTTTACCCCAATTATCTTGTGTAGCGAGAAAATGGTTGCAGATAGGTACAGACATGCTGCTTATCATAACATGCACTGGTGACAAGCTTTTTATTGGTGTCAACGTTGATGACCTTAAATCCCCAAAATTGGGGTTTTTCATGAATTTTTTTGCAATTTCCGGCTGTGACACACATTTTAAGAGTGAATTGCGCTGAAATGGCTGCAGATGGACCTGGACAACCTGCGTATGGCATTTTTAGCATAGAAATTGTACATTTGTAAAAATTCAAGTTTTGATCTCTTAAATTCAAGAAGTCTTCTGTACGGAGGCTTCAAATTTAAGTACTCTTTCAAGGTGCATTAATATCTTATTGCTCTGGGCCTACACTGATTGCCAAAGTGTCAGGACTGCTGCTATCGCGCTTCACGTGAGCTTTGCTCAAATTACTTGTTTTATGAAATGACGTCTTATGACATGTCTTATGACAATGTTTGTCAATTGGGCTCCTGGTTAGATTTTTGTTCTTTGTGCATTTTGTATCATTCATTATCCAGAACTGTTTACAGTTAGGAAGTTAGGGATAAAGTGGCAATTTGCATTTTATCTCAGCTACCTTTGGATGTATTTTATGGAGGTCTGGGCAGTGGCCCAAGGACCGACCAGTCACATTTTGGTGGCAGTATGTTTCAACGTACAAATCCAAGCTTTGTCAGTGCTGATCTTAATCTTATGCATGATATCTGTGTTGATAAACAGAGAGTAAATGTTACCGGTAGGTGATGTTACCATGGATTGTAGAAATGTTACTGGAAATGCTGCTGCTGCTGCTGCTATAATCAACCGTCTCCTGTTTTCACCCTGTATAGTTCCCTCAGATGTGGTCAAGCAACTCTCGGGAAAATTAGTAAAATCAGTGACTAGCAGATGCCAGATTTTAAGGTTAAAATGCACTTAATTTGATTTTCGCTGAGGCTTTGCATCAGACCTTGCTGGAGGGGCTTGCAGTACTTTCCTATACTTCTGGCTGTATTTAAAGTAGTCTACTTTTAAGGCAAAGTGGGAGGGAAGGGAAGGGGAAAGGAATGGGAATAGGAAAGAGGAAAAAGGAAAAAGAGAAAGAGGGAAAGGAATGGGAAACGAGAAGAGAAGTAGAGTTTCTCCACTGCTTCAATCCTACCACCCCTACTGTTAATATTATTTGTATGACAGCATTAAGTTGAACATTTTTGGTTGTTTATGTTAATAGTGATGTTACCGTGGCAACAATACCAGTGGTACAGTCGTCCAGTGAGGAAGAGGCATTCATACCTCCGCCCTGCATGACACCTGCCATCACCAATGATATGCTACTTGCCGTTGGTTCTCCAATTCTGAGACCTTACACTGATGATCGAGCTGGTAATGATCAGGTTTTTATAGTTAACTTTACGAAGTTTAATGGTTAATTAATCGTTAATTTTGATTACAAGCTAGCAGTGGTAATTTCCACAGGAAATGCATTTTTTGTATATAGCAGTCTTTACCATTATTGAGCTATAAGCTTTAGGTGGATTCAGGTTAAAGTTGGCTATAAGCCTATGGCTTCCAAGATGCCAAAAGTTGCCCTTTGCTTTACTTTGCCTTTGCAGTTCTGGGCAGTAAAGCTAACAAAATTTATACCCTCTACCACAACATGCATTTTTGGGGGCTTTTTTCGCCCAAAAAGTGTTTGCAACTGTGTGACACTTGCAGAAGTTAAAGTACCGGGTACTCCCCAGCGACTTTAGTGTGTACTAATCACTGGCACCAGTACGCACCACACCCTCTCCTAAGAAGCCCATTTCGGTTCTTGGCTATCAGCCTTGATTTTTGGCCACCCCAGCCCCAATTTCTGGCTACAGCTATGTAAAAGTAAGTAATAATAAACAATAAATGGTGCTCTTTATTTTGTCCATTCCAAGTCAATCTGCATCAGATTCCATGGCAGTCCATGCACTCTGGATGTATTTTTACTGTTTTTGGTCATAGAGAAAAACAAAATTTGGCGCTAGAGGTTCCGCAAAAAACGTACCATTTCAACATTAAAATATAAAAAATTTAGTGCTTTCTCCTTGTGCTGAACCTTTCCTCACACCCCAGCCCGTAGGTACCTTTAGTGCATCGACTTGATTCTCTGGTGCCCTCAAATGCAGATCTTGGATCTTACTATGATAAGCTAGCACAGATGCTTCATGACACAATCACTGCATGTTTTCTTAACCCAGTTTTGTGTGTAGACGAAAACTTTTTAACTTCTCTTCGGGAAAGCAGATGACCGAGATTATTATATCTGATATTAATGATGTCATCATATCTACACGTACTTTATAATGTTTTTGTTGACGTGACTTTTGGAAGGATCAGGTTGCTGCCAATTTTTTGACACATCTAACCAGGTGTCTTTACCATGACTCCCTGATGACGGTCGCCAGCATGACAGCTGAGTGTGGCGCATGTCATAGGGGTTGCTTTTACGACATTACTGGCATCAAATGACGTCGTGATCATTTAAGCTAATGCACACATCCAGATGCCATAAGTGTCATTGGATAAGTGCTGATTTGATTCGATTTCTAATTATTTTTATTTGCGTAATTTGCGTTGGAACTTTTGTCAAAGTTCGAACAACATTTTATTAACCGTTAATATCTTCAGTCACATGATTAATTGTTATTTTTTTGCAGCAGCTGGAGTTGATGCTGATGAAGGTGATAGCATTGCGGGTGAAGAGGTCGTCGTGGCAGACACTACAACTGATGCGTGTGTGGAGCCGGGCGAGGAGCTTACAGCAGAGAGAGCTGCCGAGAAAATGATTGAACGAAGATTACAGGTCTGTTTTATCTCAGTTTTGTACCACAGTAGAGCTGCAGAAATTGACAATTAATTAATTCATTGATCGATCGTTTTAGAAGAATTATTCGATTCAAATTTTTTAATAGATAAAAATTTGATCGAAATTTTTGACCAGTAACATCACAAACGTCACTAATCTGCACATCGATTGTAACTACAGTAGACAACAATGGCAGGCGCTTATTTCACATAGGACATGTAGTCAAGATTTGTACTTTATAGTGTTAGTTCAACTGTTTGCACTCTGTCAGTCTTGACTATAGTTTGTGTACTACATTATCATCATCATTTTTGCTTCAGTTCACAAAAGATAACAGCAATCGGTAATTGAATTCTGCGGTTTTCGGTTTTTTCCTGGCTACAAAAATTAATTGCAATCAGTCTATTAATTTTGATTAATTCTTGGAGATTTATGGTTTTAAAAAATTATCGGTTTTAGCTCTATATCACAGCTTCCCAGTTGGTGTTTGTTTCACAGCCTTACTCAGAAAGTTAAGTCAGTCTTAAATGCCCCCATCCCCCAAATCTCAACAGTTCAACCTCACCGCCAGTTACACTTGATTTTAAACTGGTATGCTTTGTCCTCTTGTCTTTGTCTGGCTAGGCACCGCAGTACGTGGCGTATGATATACACTAAGCATATGTCAAGTCTTAGCTTCAGGAGGTTCTTCACATCGGCTCTACTTGTCCATCGACTACTACTACTGCAGCTCACTGCTACTGCTACTACTACTACTACTACTACTACTACTACTGTGTATGTGTGTAGATGAAGAAGAAACGTCGACAGCTGGAAAGTGTGGAGGGTCCAGTGGACCGGAGTAAAGTCTGCATGCGCGATCTCATCTACATGAACCCTGTCAACAATCCCATGATGTGAGTAGTAGCATTGATAGTAGTAGTAGTAGTAGGAGCAGCAGCAGCAGAGTAATAGAACACTGATGTGAGTAGTAGTAGTGGTCATATCTTTAGCAGCAGCTGTAACTAGTAGTAATGGTAGCAGCAGATGATACTGCCAGCTTGTAATCGACCTATTAGTCTTGACATCAACTGGTGATAATCGCGTTACATCCTTAGTGTAGTATGTGGCAATCTGTATTGAATTTGCACTTGTGAACGTCCAACATTGGATATGTAGACTTCGCTAAAATTCTGGCAGTGAATGTCTCTTGCATGCAGACTTCGGGCGGATGTAACCACAACTTTGTGAGACGTGTCATTCTAGGGAGGTGTTTGTTGTTCGAAGACTTTCTTTCTTGATCTTTGAGCTGAAAGTTTGGCACATTGGTTCCTCTTGCAGTTTTAAGATTTAACTTGTTGTTCAGTTAGGCACCTGTACAACTTGGAGAGGACATGGGGGACCCACGATACCAGCTGCTTCATGGTTTGCTTTTGTGCATCTGCTCTGAGAATTCGTATTGTGTGGTTTTGCATTATGATTGATGGAGTGGTTGATTTTGACGTTTGATTTATCATCTGGCAACAATCTGTGATATCGTGCAAAAATGGGCTAATTTCATGTTGGACAACATTTGCCAGTTGTATTCTCGACGATAAAAATCGACCAAGTATTTATGTCAGTCAGCCAATTTTGTTTATTGTGTAATATTAACATTCATTCATTAGATGGAGAAAAATAATGCAGTTGTCATCTTTACTGTCTGCCATTGTGTATCAGAATGATGAAACTGATCGTGTATTATGATTCACAGATTTTATCGGCCAGTTTGTCAGTCAGCTGAACCATGCTCGAAAATGTTGGACGATAAAATTTACAAAGTATCATTCCTTCAAGTCTAAGCTTACTGTAACTGTAGTCTAAGGGCATGTTGCACCAACGTTGTTCAACTTTGAACTCGGTTCATATTTGAATTTGATCCTAGTTCAGCCGGTATTTGCGTTGCACCAAAGTGGTTCAAGCATTGATCTTCGTTCAATTCTGAACCGTCATCTGACCACCGATCAGATTTTGATCTCGGTTCAAGTGATGAATGCCAGGATACTATTGCTGCAAAAAGTTGTCCGATATGAATCTTATTCTGTCCAAAAAACTGAACCGCGGTCATGAACGATGTTGGTGAAATGTGCCCTAAGTAGTTCTACAGTGTTGCTGTCATCAGAAGTTTGTACTGTTTTATGAATCATATGACGTTGGCTTGAGGGTTAACTAGGTTTAGAACAGTATCTGTATTTGGGTATTGGGCACTACCCAATCTTTGCCAGTATTGATAGAACTATGTGTGCTCAGAAAAAAGTAATCCTTTTCAGCAATTTATTGGGGATGAAGTGTACAAAATTTTATTCAGGTTCATTTAGATTTGACACATCTGTTGTACGATGTCTTGGGGTTATTTTTTTCTGGACACAGTGTAGGTACTGGGTGATGTTTTTATTGGCTGTCACATCCAATACCGATACTACTCAGACATCTTGACGTCAGCGGACCACAGCAAGGAGATTGGGATGGAGGTAAAGCAAAGCTTAATTCTTCTTTGCCAGTGTTGTATGGTTGCGTATTTGTTGAAAAATGGATGTACTGTGTCTGGATTGAAGGTCGCCGTCACGTACAGATGTTTCCGCGGTGAAGTCATCGACAAGTCTCTCAACCAGCACCACTGCCGTCCGGCCACCAGAATCAATCCACAGTCCCGTAGATTCCATGCGGAGTCTCACACGTTCTGGCTACAGTCCTGCTCTTTCAGTCCGCAGTCCAGTGCCAGCTAGTCTGGCTGAACAACAGCCAAGTGCCACTCAGCCATACAACGATGATCACAATGATGATGATGATGAGAATGATGGCCTTAGCACAGTGCCTCAGGTGATGGTTGGACCAGACGGAAACATCATAGTCAACCCTGGCAGGTCTGTAGCTGTGGTGGTGGTGGTAGTACTTAATAGTAGTAGTAGTAGTAGTAGTAGTAGGAGCAGCACTAGCAGTAAGGTGCTTCAGGTAATGCAACATGGTATTTAACTGTGTCAGGTCTTTCACCATGTCTTGAGAACTACATTCTTTCTGTATGTTTCATCTTTTTACTTCTTGCACGCTACGTTCTTAACGTAGCGAAGAGGAGTATGTGGGATCAGTGTAATATTGAGGACTGACCGACCGACGACTGACCTCTGTTCCTGGAAGAGCCTTCTTGGAAGTACTTCAAATGGCCATATCTCCATAACAGTGCCAGATAGATGCACAGTCGCAATGGACCACCCATAGGAAGTCAACCGCCGTGAGTCGAATGGTCACGTGACCAATGACGTCACGTGACCCAAAAGGTCAAGGTCATGACCCGATTATCTTTGAGGCACCATATTTTCATAACGGTGCTAGATAGATGGGGAGACAATTTCTAATACAACACCAGTTACTATCACAGTGCAGCACAGTAGTGCTGACACTGTCGTAAGGGCGATGAACGTTAAGTATAGGAAATGGCGTTTGGGGAGGGGGTCCTGTAACTCCAAAACCCCTTAACCGATTTTCATAAAACTTGGCATCAGTGATCATATTGCCCACCCGACCCCACATGCAAACTTTGGTTACAATCGGTTCACAGGGGGCGTGGCTGCGCATGCGCGAAATTCGTCATTAGGCGTCTATTTTTTCCTTTTTTTCTTGTGCACGGCTACAGACCAGCCCGTTGGACCGACTGACTCCGCTAATGGCTCAAACGAAGCGTCCTGACGCCGAACACATTCCTTATATGTTTGTGATTAAAATTTTGAAAATTTACCCCTTTTTATGCCCCAATTTTTAAAATTTTGTATTACGGCCTGTGGGGACTTCAAAGTGGTATAACTCGGTCCCTGTAAGAGATAATTGCGTGCTGTTTGCACCTACCCCCCTATTTTGGGGGTCGGGAAATCTAACGGCGTCATTTAAATGTACCCCCCAACGACCCTTGTTGCCATAGCAACCATTCAAAAGTTGCAAAATTTTGCAATACAGCCAATGGAGAGTTCAAACCGGTATAACTCGGTCCCCATAAGAGATAATTGCACGCTCTTTGCACCTACCCCCTATTTTGGGCTCGGGCTATCCAATGGTGTCACTTAAATTTCTCCCCTGCCGACCCCCGTTGTTTAGGATATAGGCCTACAGTAATATTTTTCAAGTGCTTAGAATGGCTAGTCTTCTAAGGGCCAGTCTGGAATTCAACACGCGATAATATCGCCCCAAAATCATTTTTGCTGTTTTCGAGTTTTGACTCATATCGCCCTTACATAGCCTTGTAAACTGTTGAAATTTTTTGCTCTGATTAGTATAATACCAGTCCAGTCTCAAATTGATGCCAGGTCTCTAATACAAGTTGAAAGGAATGAAAAAGCACTTCGGGGAATACACGAGAAAATAGTGCGCGCGAGGGATACATTAGATTGGCCACAATCTAATATTTCTTGTTCTCTATGCCTTCCATCTGTTGGTGAGTACATTGACTTACGGAATTGCAGATTCTGTCACATGGGAAGAAATGGCAAGTTCGGCGGAACAGTAGGCTCTGTTACCAGAGCTGCGGTGTATTGGCACAGTCGGTTCTAAGCGCCGGATGTGAATGGAGCTGGGCATCTGGCTGAATAGGACTGTGTGCTTGTTTAATTGGGTTTAACTGGTACTAAGTTAAAGTGCTACAAAGAGTTCTGAGCATAGACTGAGTCTATGCATAGATGTTTTTGTGGCAGCTCTGTGTTTTGTTGAGAAGTCAACCATCTTGACAGTGTTCTGACAATGTCGTGGTGGGGATGACCAAGTGTTGCTAATGCGGTGATTGAAACCAGTGTGTCAGTGGTTGGTGTGACATGTCATGTTGTAGTGGTACTAGCAGTACTTGTTGTTGTACTTGTTGTTGTAGTAGTGTGACGTTGTATTGTTAGTGTGGTGATTGAGAACAAGAAGCCGGTGAAGTTGGAAAAGTCAGAAGTGGTTGATGAGACTGACATTGTACGCCGGGGCTATGTACGCAAGACACGGGGTCGTGCTTGGACCAGCAAAGGTTTGTAGTCGTATTAGTAGTAGTGATGTTAGTAGTGGTGGTGGCGATGGCGGTGGCAGTGCTGGCAGCAGTAGCAGTAGTAGTATTAGATCTGTCACAGGTCAAAAAAACATGCACGTTGCTCAGGGTACCAGTTGGTGTTTTGGATCATAAGTGAAGCGGGCAGCGTGATGTTTTTGCGATGGCCTGCGGAAAACTTGTTTTGTCACACTAATTGTTAAATGGGCATTACAGCTTTACATGTGAAACCAAAACAGAGCTACAGTGTGTCATCTGCCGTTTGAGATCACACAGTGGGCAACTTCACTTGTTGACTTAGACTTTTGCTAAGCCAAAGCTAAAGTTGAATGCTAAAGTCAAAGTTCAACTAAATTTTGGTCTATAGACTTGGACCAAAGTTTAGACTAAAACGATTTAAAATGGCAGAAAAATAGGCCTAACGGAAAATAAGTCAACCAGTTACGCTTAGAATTGCTTACTTAATTGCACTATGCATGCCTACGTCGTGTTACGTAACATCTTACATCATTGTAAAGTTATTACAGCATTTATTTTTGATACAAGACTGCTTTAATTTACTAAAATGTCCATATGTATAGGACTGTAAATAGTCGCCATGTTTTCGCTCAGCTAATGTCATAAGTTGAAGTGGATTCAGGCCTGGTATGGTAAGCCAAAATAGCACTACCACGGTTGTATGCCGAGATGGTTTAGAACTTTGATGATCTGCTCTACTCTGTGTCGGCTCTCCACAGTTTGCCCATCCTGCCCCATCCAGGAACTAAATGGTTGTCATATGCAGTGGCTAAGTCGATTGAGACCAGTTTTGCCAGGCTGGATTCTGCAAGGAGTGAAAACTCTCAGTATGCAAGACATTTGTAAAGTTTTGCAGTCTAGAAACAGTGCCACTGTGAAGTGTCATGGAAATGTTTGTGGGGAATTTCACATTGCTGGGGACTGACTGGCCAGTCTGTTTGTATTGTTGGTTTATTTCTGTGTAGAAACGAAGAAGTTCTACAGCTTGCTGAGTCGCATTGGAACGGACTTTTCACTGATGTGTCGATTGTTTCCTGACAGGAATCGACCAGAACTCAAAGTCAGTTGTTTTTACGCGCGAAAGCAGCTACTGCTTTCAGCGTGTCTTAGCCATCACAATTCTGTGTGTCCGTCTGTTTGTCCGTCACACGGGTGGATCAGTCAAAAACGGTGCAAGCTAGGATCACCAAATCTTCACCGTCGACTGCCTGGAAGACTCTAGTTTCAGGAACCATAAAGCTTTTCCATAAATTCGAAGGGGTCACCTCGAACAAGGGTGCTAAATGAGAGGGGGTGGGCAAAATTTGTGATTTTTGATCAATAAGTCGCTATATCTTAGTAACGGTGCAATATAGGGCCTTTGTAATCACTAATAGGAAGTCGTACACTGGCTCTCGATTGGCGCCGAATTCAGTGACCTTGAATAACCTTGAACGCCAAAATAGGGGGTTTTATGGATTTTTTGGCGATTTCAGCTGCGACACAAGTCTATATCATTCACAAGGTGGCGCCATGCTACTATCGTTATGCGATCCAGATAGAGAATTTGGTATTTGTATATATTAACTTAGCGTGAACGCCCTAATTTTTTAGCTAAACTACTGAACCGGAACTGCTATAGGTTTTCGTGCATCTCGTGAGCATTAGCTCAAATTTTTTGTTTGTTGATCTTGAAACAAATGTTTGCTGTAAAAATTTTGTACTCAGCACCATGTTTTGTGTTGCAAAAAGTTGCAGTTTTTGAACAGACAGTTGTAAATTTTGGACGATGGAGATTGTGGGTGGTTGAAGTCTAAATTTTGCTTCTAAGTTTTATCGTAGTGGGGAATTATTGGCCCAAAATTTTGTATCCTAGGAAGAAAATTATCTGACAGGAAAAAAAGTTGCTCTCAGGCTAATATATTGATGATTTTTACCACGTACATTATGAACATTTAAAACCAGATGTAGTGGGTTGCATATTTTATATCTTTCTCTTTTGTTTTCTGGGGTATTGTTCTGCCAAAAAATAGCAAAAGTGGATGACATCTGACAATGATATCAGAAGAATAAAATGGGTGACTTTTTTCTGAGACACTGTTCAAACCTGGAATACTCAGAATTTTCTGAACCTGGAAAATAGAGCTGTCAGAGCGTTAATTTTTTTAACACATTAACACATTGCATCAATATTTTTAACGCACGCATTAGCGCATTAATTATGCATCGCATCAATAATGTATCCATTATATTGGTGATATTGTAGGTGGACTACATCAAGAGTGTGACTGGAATGACGACCGGCGAAGTCGTGCCTGTGTTGCAGAACCATGACAGTAGTGATTGAACAGCAACAGAACAATTTTTAATTACTTGAATGTTAATCAGTCCTCAAATAACCGCAGTTTGATGAATTATTGGAACTCTTACTTCGCAGAATTTTGTAACTTCACGTATGTTTATTAATTTTTTAATGCACATTAATTTTCTAATGCATTAAACTAACATGTTACTTTGATTGCTGTCCTAGGTAACTTTGGGAATCAACAGGGCTTGCTTCCAAGCTCAGGGAAAAATTGTACCAAACGAAATAGTGTCACTAGATGCAGTTTCCAGGGTGCAAAAATGTTGTTGAATATATTTGCTGTGCTCCTTCAGATTACCATTATTAAATTACCATTTGTTGTGATAACTTATGGAAAAGTAAAAGTAAATTTGTGGCTTTGGAATACGTTGGATTTTTTTTCTATTTTGTTGCCACCCTGTAGTTTGCATAAGTCCTTGTAGGAGTGGCGTTTGTTTGAGTATGTTTGTTACGCCTGATTGCAGCGCAAGTTCAAGAGAGAAGAAAAAGTTCACCGAGAACTTGTTGAGAAAGTGCTCAGTCAGTCGTAGAGCTTCTTTGCTTTTCATTAGTAGTAGTAGTAGAGCAGCAGCAGTTTTAACGCACGAAAGCAGTACTGCTTTCAGCGCATCTTAGCCATCGCAATTTTGTCTGACTGTCTGTCTATCTGTCTGTCACACGGGTGGATCAGTCAAAAACGGTGCAAGCTAGGATCAGCAAATCTTCACCGTCTGCTGCCTGGAAGACTCTAGTTTTAGGAACCGTAAAGCTTTTCTATAAATTCGAAGGGGGTCACCCCGAATGAGGGCGCTGAATGAGAGGGGATGGGCAAAATTTGCGATTTTTGGCCAATAAATCGCTGTATCTCAGTAATGGTGCGAGATAGGGCCTAGGTTACTCTTAATCACTAATAGGAAGTCGTACACTGGCTCTCGATTGGCACCGAATTCAGTGACCTTGAATGCCAAAATAGGGGGTATTACGGATTTTTTTGGCGATTTCGGGCTGCGACACAAGTCTATATCATTCACAAGGTGGCGCCATGGAACTATCATTATGCGATTCAGATAGAGAATTTGGTATTTGTATATTAACTTAACGTGAACACCCCAATTTTCAGCTAAACTACTGAACCAGCACTGCTGTGGGCTTTTGTGCATCTCATGAGCATTAGCTCAAATTTCTTGTTAATTTGTAACTCATTGTGAAAGTTTGTTTTTGATTATTGCACAGTGTTTCGTAAAAGGCACCTAATTTCTTTTATCGTAACTCAGTTGAATGGCAGTGGGTTTACACATTTTACAATTTACACATTTCTTTCAGATATAGCTGAGATGGTTTACCTGTCTGCAGACAGAGTAGAGTAGATTGTCCAAGTACTAACCGGGACCGGCGTAGAGTAAATTCGTTGATTTGACATAACGCGTTACAGCTACGTCGCACTAACTAGCCATGTTGCTCGCAGCGAACCTGGTTGTTGGTTCAGGGATGGTTTCTGGTTCTTAGCCAGTTAGTTAGTAGCTGCTTGACTAATTTGCTTTTCTGAAAGTTGGTTGTCAGATAATTTTGTGCTTTACAGTGAATTGTCATGGTCTTGACGTAACTTTTCTGGCCGATCCTTCATCAGATGAACATGAGATGTAATAGTAGTAGTAGACGCAGCTGCAGCAGCAGCGATTGTGGTAGTTCTTAGTAGCAGCAGTATGAGCAGTAGTAGTAGTAGGTGTTGTAGTGGTTGTGGTACTTTGCAGTGAATCGGCGTGGTCTTGACATAACTCTACTGGCCGAGCCTTCATCAGATGAAGATGAAAATGTTGAGACAACAACAAAACGGAGGTCAAAACGAACTTCGTCACGACAGCCAGGACGACCACGTAAAACAGGAACAAAGACGATGAAAGACAACAAGACAGATGTCAAACCAGCGCCAGCATTACTAGCAGTAAATGTCAAGAATACTATGGCTTCAACAGACAGCAGCTCTGCTAGCACTATCTGGTCAAGAAAACGACCAAAAAGTTTGTGCCATTTTCCTATCTGTCTTCTTATTTCTTTTGGTGTGAGCCAAAACTGCACCAGCGGCTTCATGCAAACATGAATATTTAAATAGTCTAAAATGCTAGTGTTTATGATTGCAAATTTTACATAAAGTTAGTATTTACTGTATTAGTGTATTAGTGTATCTGTATTAGTGAAACCAACAGGTATTTTGCAACATATTCATTCACAAAGCCATGATTGGACTATGTCAACTAGCATTTTACTTGCACTCAGTAGTAGTAGTAGTAGTAGTAGTAGTAGCCAGCAGTAGTTGTGGCCAGCAATAACAGTGGGCATTGGTGGTAGTGGTAATAGTAGAAGTAGGACTAGTCATAGGCCTAATAGTAGTTGCAGTAAGAGTAATAGGTAGTAGCTAGTGGTAGTAGTAATTCAGAATGTGATTTGATTTTAGTCTCCTGGTGTAAGTGATCCGAATGTGCCATCTTGTGACAGCCTGTTGTGATCCGCAAAGCCTCATTTTGAGCAGTCTGGAGATACTTCCATGAAGACCGTTAATTATGGTGTGGCATAGTCAATCACAGATCTGCCAGTAGCTTGATATGTGAGAATAATGGACTCCTTCTGTTGTCTCCATGTTGTGCCTGTTAAGGCTTTAAGGATGTTGTTTTGAGCTCTAACCTTAACTGCTTGATGCCGACAGTGAGCAGCAAAAATGTACGTTATATCATGGGTCATACCGAGGATTCTTGGTTGTTTCTGAATTGGAACAATTGTACCATTGATCAAAATCTGTGGGTGTTCCCGTTGATTGATTTGACTGAGGAGTAAACAGAGCAACTGTTGCTTTCTCTGGCGAGACGATGAGATCCCGTTCCTTGAAGAACTGTAGTAATGTAGGTACATACGAGTTAACTCTGTCAGCTAGAATTTGGATATCTAGACCCATGGCATAGACGGACAGGTCGTCTGCATACATAACTTTTACTCCTACCGCAGGCTGCGGGAGACGGTACAGGTAGAAGTTAAACAATTTTGGTGAGTTAACAGCACCTTATGTGACTCCAGAGTGAATATTATGTGAGGAAGACAAAAAGTTTTGATATATGGTACGCGATTGCCAGCCTTTGAGGTAGCAGTTGAACCACTTGACTACTGCGCTCGGGAGAGAAGAGATGTTTAGAACTGGTGGTGGCCTGCAAAATGCAGCCTTGCAGGACGCCGACTACAGTCTGAAACCAGTCTGACAGGCCACCACTAGTTCTGATGGCACTGAAAGTTGCAGAGTAGTGACTTTCTAGGATTTGAACCACTTTTGTTGGATAGCCAGGATGCCTTATAACTTTCCATAGCCCTCTTCTCCATATGGAGTCAAACGCCTTCTTGAAGTCTATGTAGCATACATATAGGTCTTTGCTGAACTCTGTATGCTTTTCTGCTAGGAGACGAAGCATAAAAATCTGGTCAACTGTATTGTGGCCAGGTCTGAAGCCTGCTTGCTCCTCGGAGATAATTTTGTCAGGTCTTTGTCTGGGCCTCTGCCTGAGGACAGATGTAAACAACTTGCAGCAATGAAGTAGTAGGCTTATGCTGCGATAGTTGTGGCGGTTTTTTTCTTGTCAGTTGTGCTCATTCTACTGACTTGAAACTCGTGAAAATGCCCAAAGCTTATAAAGTTAGGTCTTTTTAAGAACAGGTTTCACCCAGGAAACCCAACAAAACTCTCTGGATTGTGCTTTTTACAACTAGAAAGTGGGCTTTTAAAACTAGGCATGCATTCTATGTAACAAGATTTCTGGCCCACTGCTGCTTTAAACCTACTGAGTATTTATAACACTCGTTAGTTAACATTCTTACGTGTGATAGCAGAATGCATTGCACGTCTTAGCCATCATCTAGGCGTCTGTCCGTCCGTCTGTCTGTCACACTCGTGACTGTATCTTCGCTGTTGGCTGCCCCAAGGACTCTAGTTTATCGTGACAAAATTTTGTGTCCCTGGGTGAAGGGGTTCTTCTTGAACGAGGGCATCAAAGAGGGGTACCCCCCTTAAAAAGATGTTATTTTGCTGCTATTGGCTCTTCTAGTGTGAAAACCGTTGCAGATAGGTACAGGCATGTTGCTAATCACAACAAGCACTTGTCACAGGCTTTTTAATTTCATCGACAGTGATGACCTTGAATGACCCTGAACCCTCAAAAGGGGGTTTTTAGTGAATTTTTCGCAATTTTTTGCTGCAGCGCACATTTCAAGAGTGAATTGCGACAAAATGCCTAAAGATAGACCAAGACGATATGCGTATGAAATTTTCAGCATTAAACACAGATTTTAGTAGCAATCCAAGTGCCGACTTGTTAGGTTTGAGGAGGCCTGCGCACACGAGCGTAAAAGAGGGATACCCCTCTAAAAAATGGTTATTTTACTGATATTTCCTCGTATAGCATGAAAACAGTTGCAGATAGGCACAGACATCCTCACAATAACAAGCACGAGCTTCTTAGAAGTGTCAACATCAGTGACCTTGAATGACCTTGATCCCCCAAAATAGGGGTTTTTAGTTATTTTTTTGCGATTTTGGCACACATTTTAAAAGTGAATTGCGTGTAAAATTATTATTATTTTATTGCATGCTCTACGCTGATTGCCAAAATAGCAGGACCGCTGGTATCACGCGTCTCATGAGCTTTGCTCAAATTACTTGTCTGCATCTGCTGTTATCTCCAACAGCGACCTCAGCCATAAAATTTAACTGTTGTACTACTGCTATTAGTATCACCATTATTAAGTATCTGATCCAATGGTTGGCATGCAGAAAACTTGTTCTACGAGGTGAGTTCGGGGAGTGAGGATGAGACTTCGCAAGCTGAAGCATCCGCCCGTTCTACTGCTACCACCACTACCAGTGCTACTTCTACTACTTCCACCACTACTACTACAACCTTGCTGGCTGCGAAGAAGTCTCCTGTCCGACAGCAGACTGCGCAGAAATCCATCGCCAGTGATAGCCGGTGGTCCGGCCGGGAGTCGCTGGCATCGGTCGATTCGGACGATGACGGCGATGAAGTGGTCGTGATCCAAGCATTCTGTGGTCGACCGACTCGCTCCGGTCGCATCCCTCGACCCGCCGTACGACCCTGCTTTGACGACAACGTCGACGACATAGCGAGTGCCCTGGCGGAGCCACCAGTCAAGTCTACGAGTACCGCAACGAGTGCGAAGAAGTGGAAGGAAGATGCTGCGAAGGCCGAGAATGTCGAACGGACAGCAGAGAGCCCGTTGAAGTCAAGTGGAAGTATTGTGAGCAGTGGTGCCGAAGCAGCATCAAATGTGCCAGCAGCTGTAGCACCGGCGTCCGGTGTGAAGAAGTGGCAACCAGTTTCGGTGACTTTGCCGTCACAGCAGCATTGTATGATGACTGGTTGGACTGGTGGTAACAGTTTGACGGCTCGTCCGCAGTCACATACTGCTGTCAGCCGGTTTACACATCCAGCCGTGGCTAGCTTGAGCAGTCAGTTTACATCTCCAGTGACTCGGTCGTTTGCCGCAAGGCCTCCAGTCACTGGAGCCATCAGTTCTGCTGCTTTTTCAACATTGCAGGCTACTCGTAGCACACTTGTGCCGGCCATCACTCCACACCACCAGGTGGACCTAAGCCGTCTGCCACCCGGATGCTTTGTAGTGGTCGAGGCACCATCAACTAGTGAGGGTGGCACACAGCAGCAAGCTCTGTATCACATCTTTGCCATTGATCAGAGCGATGCAGTGCCGCTAGTGACTCAGGAGTCGCAGGTCTTGACAGCAAGTGTGGCCACCACGTCGACTGGACTGGCTGAATCAACGTTGAACACTGGCGGTAAGACTTTACGCTCAGTATAATAAACTTACATCACATGATGAAGGTGTTATGTACTGTGTTTTGTGGTTTATGTTTTCAGCAGGTACTGTTATAACGCATCTTAGCCATCACAATTCTGTCCATCCATCCGTTTGTCTATCTGTAAAGAGTGACATGGGGATGAACTAACATCCCCA
>Ga0056128_1000637_pt1 | contig 33279 bp, 15 predicted proteins | sample WorMetLIZISLAND2_FD_71113 | JGI IMG/M metagenome (GOLD analysis project Ga0056128, IMG submission 71113) | Marine gutless worms symbiont microbial communities from Max Planck institute for Marine Microbiology, Germany - Olavius geniculatus... ...
GTTATTTTTGCATCAAATTTTCAAAACTTTTTGGCTAAATGGGCATAACCCCATGCCCCCTCCTCCTACCCACCCTACTGTCTACCCTTTCGCCCCCTATTCCCAGTTTCTGGATCCGCCACTGTCACTGGTAGATATACGAACGTCGTTTTTAGCCGACCGTACTTAAGTAACGGTCGAGCTGTTGTCATGGTTGTCGTCCGTTCGTCCGTCTATCCGTCTGTCCGTCTGTCGTCCGTTTGTCACAAATGTACTGTGGCTAAACGGTGGCCTAGATTGCTATTGATCACTAATGCAAAGTCGCTTGCTGACTTTCAAATAACATATAAATCATTGACTTTGAATGAGCTTGAAGGCCGTTACGCGCTATTGTGGCTAGGCGGTGCGAGATAGAGTTTAGGTTGCTATTGATCATTAATAAAAAGTCGCATATTGGCTTTCAAATGACATAAAAATCATGGACCTTGGATGACCTTAAAGGTCACTGACAAGTCAAGCAGTACGGTCGGCTATCTTAGCGACAGCTGGGTTTTTTTGTATAAGTAAATTACAAAACAGCGTCATGCAACAGATCAACTTTTTGTGTTTGCACCACGCCCCTTAAAATGAACGTTTTGAATTGAATAGATTTTGACTAGGTTTGCTTTTTATTTTTCACTTTTAGATACAATCAAATATTACATGCGCCTGCGTTCGTTAATCAGAAAAAACGCAGTGTTATATTTTACAAGGTAAAGTGGCAGCACAGACTGGATGAGGTGCTATTTACCACGTTGTCGTAGTGGTCGATGTCCTTGAGGTGTTGCATGCGCTGTGTCCACATAGCCTCCTCCTGCAGTTGTCTGTCCCTGGCCATATCATCGGTCTCTGTCGTCGCAGCAGCTGCAGCTGCCGTGATACGAGGCAGTCGTGAATAACGATCCAACTTCATCTTACGATACATCGCAGCTACCGTTTCTCCAACCTTCATGCACACAACAAACATTTTTACGAAGTCAATCTTTTATTCGTTTAAATAAGCTGCTAACGTTATGCACTAGAGAAGTGGTAACTGCATGGTCACTAGTCCGAAGAAGCACTAGTTCGAATTTGGCCAGGTTTCGGTCCGTCATATAAAGGGGCCGCCATAGCCAAGGTCGGCCAAAAATTAAGAAGCAGTAAATTTATTTTTATTCCTGCCCTTATCACTAGCCCTAACCCGAACCCTGGGGGTGTTCGGACTAGTGAGTGACCCTTCGCACTAGTGAACTATCCGTGGCAGTCTAATCTACGTAGCACACGAACTGAGAAGAACTAAAACTATTTTTAATCGGAATTAAAATGAGACGAACTGAAATAAAAAAAAGTAAATTATGTAAAACACAAAACAATAAAAAAAATCAGAGGGTAATCAAAGGATACCTAAAATAAAAAAAATAACAGAAAAAGTAATTACCACACCTAAAACTAAAAAAACAAAAACGAAAAAAGATAAAAAGCACAGTTATCCGTGAAATTAGTTTGAATCAGACTACTTGAGTTCGTACACAAAAACGGACATACACAGTGCACAAACACTGTAAAAACAACGAAAGAATTTTTTAAACACACATAATGAATAAAACTAAGTGAGTGGCATTGAACATTTACCGATTAAACGATACTATGCGGTTAGCTAGAAAATTTTCGTTGACGGCTTCGGATGTTATTAAACTAATCACAATGCTTCCGTTTAATTTTTGTGCAACAATGTGCATATAAAAATATTGAAAGTACAAGAAATTTGAGATAATGCTCACAAGACGCGCGAAAGCCTATAGCAGTTCCGGTTCAGTAGTTTAACTAAAAATTGGTGTGTTCAAGCTAAGTTAATATACAAATATTAAATTCTCTATCTGGATCGCATAACGATAGTAACGTGGCGCCACCTTGTGAATGATATAGACTTGTGTCGCAGCCCTAAATCGCCAAAAAATCCATTAAACCCTTTATTTTGGCGTTCAAAGTCATTCAAGGTTATTGAATTCGGCGCCAGTGTACGACTTTTTTATTAGTGATTAGTAGTAACCTAAGCCCTATCTCGCACCGTTACTGAGATACAGGGACTTATTGGCCCAAAATCGCAAATGTTGCCCACCCCCTCTCATTTAGCGCCCTCGTTCAGGGTGATCCCCTTTGAATTTATGGAACAGTTTTTTTTGTTCCTGAAACTAGAGTCCTCCAGGCAGCCGACGGTGAAGATTTGGTGATCCTAGCTTGCATCGTTTTTTGACTGATCCACCCGTGAGATAAACGGACAGACAAACGAACAGAATTGCGATGGCTAAGACGCGCTGAAAGCAGTAGTTGCTTTCGCGCGTAAAAATCAGTGTGCAGCGCGTGTGCGGTTGCCGCAACTTTCAATGCAAATTTTAAGTTAATATCTCCGCCTTACGTCGGCCAACCTCGGTCAACGCTAAACAAATCATGTTACCTTTTAAGACAAAACTGTCGCGAACTCCAGACAATGCTACATTAAGTTACAAAACGTGACATCTATCTAACGCTGCACTACAGTGAGATCTGGTACAGAAAGAGTTGTTACATACCGTAATAATTATTACATACCTTAATAATCCCACTTATCGGTGAATACTGTTTGGCGATGGTTTTCGTGACGAACTGTACTTGAAGGTCATCGACCAAACACAATAAGCCTGAACGCAATAAAACGCCCACATGTTTATCGTGTTGCCGTGGTGATGCAATAAAACCATGTCATTTATAATAAATAGCCTACAAATGCCGTCGAGCCATGGCGGAGGTCCAAAAAGTTGTGTATAAAAGAATTTTATAACGCATTCGTTCGATAGGCCGTAATACGCATATTGCCCATCCGTGCGTCCGTCCGTCCGTCCGTCTGTCTTCTAACTCGAAAACAAAACAGCGCACGAAAATCAAAATTGGTGTAAACTTTATCAAAAACAAAAGTACGTAACTAGTTGCCAATTTTTGGTTTAAAAAGTAAAAAACGTTTACGTCGCTGGATGTGTAACACGTCAATTCGTAAAGTGCCAAAGGCGGCTCAAGCACTGAGTGCAAGTTAGGCCTAATTATTGTGGAACCTGATACTGTAGACAATGATACCGGACTGTCTTAGCGGGGTCAATGCAGGGATGAGGCATGAGGCACAACTTCACTGTCATAAATAACAAAAAATATTGTTCTTGTCGAAAAAATTGTGGCCTAATAATGCAAAATTTGAGACTAAATCTTTTCATTTTGAAAAAGTTTAAGAACAAAGTCAAACTTTTGAGCACTCTCTTCTATTGAAAATTCGCAGTGTTTATCGGAAAACTAGAACTTATTGCTTCGCCTGATATTTAATTTACGACGCCATTGGATGGTTTTATATTATTTTTGCCACTCAGCGTCAGCATTAGTTTAGGTCTACTTATTTTCATTAGCCTACGCGCCCACCTGCTTGCTTACCATTCATAATTGACGACCTTGAGACTGGACTGCATGGGGATGTTGCGTGCACGGCGGCAGATTGTTTTCTGGTGCTGTTGCTGCTGCAACTCATTGTAATGGGGTAGAAAAGCAGGGAGTATAAAGTTGCAATTTTCTGTCAGACACGTGCGCATTTTCGACAGAAAAGATTGGGGCAGCTCAAAATGTCAATTTTGCCTCTAAATTTCCGTAAAATTGAGTATTTTAGTCCCAAGTTTGATATTTTGAAACGATTTTTTTTAATTTTCCGAAAGACTTAAATTTAGAGGAATGTTCCCTGCCTTTTCCTGGACGCAGCCAGCTAGGCCTGTCATGACGGTGCCAACTGCCAAATAAGTCTGATGAAAACATTAGACTATGCATGCGAACAGTTTGTTTTCGCAGTCGTTGGTTATATTATTCCTATACAGATTATGCATTATGACAACCGCTTTACAGCAATGGCAAGCTAACAACACTACCAGATCCAGGTCTAAAAAACTTTCCGTTTTGGGTAAAAAGTTCAGGTTTCAAATTTCTCGAACTAATTTTTAACTTTGTGTACGATGAACTTTGTTCAGTCACTGTAACCCCGTCTACGACACGACACGAAGCACACATTGCGTGACAGTAAAACTTACATTCTGTTACACTAGGGTTACGAGGGTCTGTTAAACTATACCCTCGTACGAACGACGTCACGCCAGAAGATTCGCAATCAATGGATTAGCGCTGCGAACACGGCTTTAATCAACAGTCTAAGCTAGGCCGATACACACGGTGCTCCATGAAATATGGAGTAAGGCCTAATACCACTAACTCTCATACATTCTTAACTTCAGCAAATATTGACCAATTATCACAGTTGTTTTAGTAGCACAACCGACGGTAAAAAAACTTTAGGTCTAATTGCTAAAAATCTTATCAAATTGTAGATAGAGTTAGATTTAGTGTTTTAGCTCACTAAGTACAAAACTTATTAAATCCTAGAGCTGACTGTGATTCATAAAAGGGCTTATTGTATTGTGATGCATGCCGCGATATTTAGTGGCGATTTAACTGCGAATTTACTGCAATTTGCGAGAATAGGTCGATATCTGTTGCAATGTGTCACTTTGTATGTGCGTGCTGTGCTATTGCGTGATCGAAACCAGACCTGTACCGGACACCGGCAAGAGAATCAATAACTCCCGTTAATAGTTTCGATATGCCGCGACTCGCTCGTTACAGGTCGGAGACCGATTACCGAACGACGCACTCTGCAGTGTGTGCAAAACGCCTTATGCCTACGTCAGTTGTATGTTTGTTCGTCCATCTGTCTGTCTGTCTGTCTGTAACATTGGTGTATCACGATCATATAGGTTAGGCAGGATAAAATACAATCACCTAAACAATTACCATATTCAACGTTTACCATTAAAAAAATAACATCGCTATATTTTTAAAACATCTCATTTTTTCCAAGTATTTTAACATCTTCGATAATAAACTACTAAATGACAACAAAGAAAACAAGTAATGAAGTAAGTGAGTGGTTGAGAAATCTAACAGGTAATTAACGGCGAGATTCGAAATTTGTGGCATTTCTGTTCAACACACAGTATATACAAAGAAAACGGGAAACAAATTTTATAACTGCAGGACAACATTCCAGTAAATTTACTGTAATATAGTTTCTATTGTGCATTTTCGTTTACGTACAAGCTGTTATATCTAGTCCTATAGTACAATTTTATATTAAAATAAAGAGACAGTTAGTGTCTAAGCAGTAATTATTTAGGAATGATGCTGCAATTCGATTGCTGCACTGATAACAGTCCCGGCAACTTGTGTCGTTATCTGCATTCACCGGTATTTCACCTGCGCTTGATGAAAGCCTCCTGTGCCAATAGAGAGACCTGTAAATACAGTAGTACAGTGGTCAATGCGGCGACAATTAAATGGTTCGTTCACTATGTGACAGATTTACACACTCGCCCACATAGCGCTCATTACACGCAGATAACGTCTGCCCCTACAGCTGCTCAATTACGTATGTAAACTTGTACGACTATAAGCTATATAATGACACGTTTAGGTTGTTTGCTGCCGAGAGCTGACAAGGTGTTTTCTACGTGGCGGGTTTGCCTACGAATTTTGATCCGTATAGCGGTTTGATCGGCTCCACAGTTCACAGTCGACAAAAACACGTTCAGCCAATGAAATTGTAAACAGGGAAAATAAAATGCAAAACAATTGTGAAAACTGTGACAATTGTGAAAAAATTGTAAATCGATAGCTTGTGTTAAAGCATGAATGCATCATCTTAATTACCGTAGTTTTTGTAGTACTTCAATGACATCGTAAAACGAAGTAATTATTTTTGTCCTTCTTGGCCTACTGAGTTTATCAGTTCATCCACAATGGTCATGTTTTCTTCAGTAGACCCAGGCTTCAGTGTGCTGCTCTCGTGCCTTAACTGTGGTTGGTGCCTTTTGTTTCCCGAATTACAAATTATTATCGAAAATTCAGTTATTATTTTCCGCAAATTACATGGTTTAAACTAGTAAGTTCTCAATCAGTGTTTTGTCTTTATTGTAAATGTACATTGAAACTGCGTATGCCTAATGGTGCATATAGGCCTATAAACTCGTGCGCACTGTGCAGGTTTCTTTGCGGATTCGTTGAAGGAATTGTGGCATAATAGCGGATCGGATCTTTTGAAGATCTCGCACCTACAAAAAGGATGTAAAATATTAAGTGGAGCGTGACTGATGACAGTGAATGATAGAAATCAATTAATGATGCACTAACTGCAGGTCTCAGTGCTATATTATACAGTAGTATAGCGCCGTATACTTAGACTGACCACACATAATGTACGTAGGTCTACATGGACGAAACTTTGTCCATGGTGATAAGTAATTAATAGACATTGAGATCCATAAACTGCACAGAGACGACGAAGCCGAATGTGATAAATATCATAATAGGGAGTCATGGTTTGGAGAATGCTCTTTGAGGTTTGAAGTTCTGTGTTCACTGCATTTCATTCGTGGTTACTGTATTTCTTTTGTTCACTGTTATCCGTTAGTTTTGTATATTTTCTAGGAAAAAACATAGAAAAAAATTTTTTAATGTGCAAACGTTTCCACTCCATAGGCCACATGCAAAAGCAAAACTGTAATTGAGCTGCTAATTTTTGTCTGAAGAGGTCAAACGTCAGTGTGGTGTTCTATACTGTTAGCCTGTTACCTTGGCTAACAGTATAGAGTTGCGCAACGAACAACACTAGCATGTTTTTTCCAGTTCAATACAAAGTTTAACTAACGGGTTTCATTTTCTTAATACTTTTTAATTGTAATTTAGCTTATTTTGTATTGTTTAACTTTGTAGTGTATTCTTGGTTGTGTCTGCGCTTTTGGCGAATAAAGGTGTTCATTTTAAGCGGCGCGTGATGACAGCGAGTGACTATAGGTAGCGAGCGGCGCCGCGGGACAAGAGATAAGAGATCAGCTGAATGCATGCATCACACCAAGTGACCGACCACCCGCTGTCCGTCAGAGATGCATTGAGCACAATTAATACGCGCTGCATTATTACCGGGCAACCTTTCACTTCACAGCTGAGCACGCTGCTGCGGCAATAAAATGCTGCTGTGTACGTGACCGTGTAGACCACTATGCTGCGACGTCGCTAAACAAACATTCGTGATCTTCGCCCGCGGCGACTAACTGTCATCAACCTGGAGAGAAGAGAGACCATCGTGCCTGCATGCGGACTGCGTGCAAAACCCCGCCGGGTTGGGATGAGCTGTCGACGACCTGCTTACACGCACTGACTAACCACACCGAGAAGAAATCGAGAATGCATTTAATTTTATACCGCAATACTGCACGTACTACATGTACATAGCCCACTGCTGGAGTCGATAAGTTAAGTACACAGTACGAGCTGATATCATTCCAGACAGTGGAGTATCGTATTGACTACACTGTCGTCTGCTTTATATACAACTTTATTCAGCATAATACAATAGTAGCAGTTATAAAAAAAACAAACGTTAACTAAACTTAATTAATAATAATAACTATGAAGCTGTCAGTACTCAGTAAGCATAACCATATTAAGCTCAAGCAACGTTCGATAATTTCAACATTAATTTAACGCTTCGTGTCGGTACAATTTCGCTGAGTAATTTGAAATTATAACACATTCGACATTCGTTTACAATATCACTGTTTGACATACAAAATAATTTTATTAAAAATCGCATCACCACAAAGTCTAAACTTCGATAGTCAGTTTTAGTTAATGAGAAAACCTCCAGACCATACGCACGACTGCAACCGAAAGTGAAAACATTATCAGTGCAAGCTGAGTGTAAATTAAATTTTATAGTTAGACTGCGAAAGCGCCGCCGTAGATTTTCTAAGCCGTAGAAATTTTAAGCCCCATTTCTGTTAAGACGCCAGCTGTAGAACGTCTACGTAGCATATCCACAATCAAAAGTCAGCGCTGACCGGACACTTCGGATCTAAGACACTTCGCAGATAGGTCCGAAGTGTTTTAAGACACTTTGGATTTAACTTTTTGGGTCCGAAGTAATCCTGACAGTTTGGACCTAAAACACTTCGGACCTAAGTATCTCAGACATTTATAGTGGTCTAATGGTTTTTTGGACTAAAATTAAAGTTAACTACTTAGTTACGTGCATAGGCTTACGTCTCGTTGTGTGAGAAAATGATGGCTTGTTTGCGGAGTCAATCTCATTTTATAGACCTATAGCAGCATAAATCTGATTCAACTAAACGTACGATATAAGATATGAAAACGTAGGCCTACATAGACAGTAACAAAAAATATATACTGAAAATAGGTCCGAAGTGTCTCTTATGCATAGAGTCGCAACAAACGGCAATGCTTTTCATTCAACATTGTCATTACTGACCGAATGAGAGTAGCATATATAAAGCACATATTATACCGATTTTTGTAACAGTGACTGACCGCTTATCCACTTGTCCAACTGTTCAGCTAGTTAGGCCTACACTAAATGTTCAAAATAACATTTCTGCCGCTCAGCAATGTCGAGATATGGTTGCAAAAAAAAATTCAATTTTTCAGACGCAATTTCTCTCTAATTGACGGCTTTTTGCATTAAATTTTTTTTATTTTATGGCGAAAATTCTGTAAAAAGTTACTTTCCGACAGCTTAAAGTTTTGCGGGATATTGTCCCTTTTCCTTTCTACACCCGTCGGCGTTCAATTATCAGGCCTAATTAGCGACCCCACCCAAGCGACCTTTCACACCTGCGTCACCGCTTTCATGTTTGACTTAACATATACAGCCGTTATTCTCCAAAACGTGTTGATAGTAACAAAAAATATATACTGAAAATAGGTCCGAAGTGTCTCTTATACTTTTAGGTCCGAAGTATCCGGACACTTCGGACCTAGGTCCGAAGTATCTTAGGTCCGAACTGTCTTAGGTCCGAAGTATCCGGTTACCAAGTCAGCACACAAAGCCAGCCCTGCAATTTTGTCTATTATTTTCCAGTCGTGCATTTTCAGGCGATTTGTAAGCCTAGATGTAACTTTTTCGGAGCAGTGCAGTTGTGAAAAATTGAGAATAGTCTACGTGTGCGAGTGTGTCATGCTTGAACGCCCCAGCAGTTAGCGATCAAACGTCATCTTTCCAGACCCAATGATATTAGCTACATCTATGATCCACGCCAAGGCCGCTAATTTCCCGAGCCATCTATTCCCAGCACATCTATAGCGACGACTTTCATCCACCCACTACAAAGCAATCGACCCTTCAAAGTGCCCCCACTAATAAGCGGCAGGTATACAAGCTCTGTGAGGCTCTGGGGTCTCCGTGCGCCCCTCGGTGTATATTAATTAATGTGTTGCTGTTTACGTGAAGTCTTGAAGAATCGAACGCTGGCTGGGCGTGTACTGGGCGCGTCCGGTCCCACGATGTGCCATTTCGTCCCCAGCCGACAGCCAATCTGGTAGTTAGTCGGCGCTTAATTGTCGTGCATTGGTTGTTAATGGGCGACGACGTGTATGTGTGTTCTGCTCTATATTTGTAGTGTAATTGCACCGCGCGGTTATCATTCACACAGACCAAGACTTTAATCACTGGAGATAAGAACCGTGTTGAAACTGAATGAAGTCCTTAGTGACTGACTTCTGAAGGTGCAAACATGTCCGAAGAGATCTGTATATTCTTTTTTATTTCATGCAGAAAAGAATCAATATCAGCACATCTGAAAAACTGGCATCCATTTTCTTGTCACAGAGATAGTCATTGATAGTTTTAACGACATGTGATGGTGAGCGACATGTTTTGATACTGTCTTGCTTTCAGTTACAAAGCTTATATACATTGCGATTGAATGACTGAAAATTTATATCAAAACGCTATATAATTATACATAATAATTAATCCGTCAATAAATAAAGCAATTCCCTTTATTTTGCCAAAAAACTACATTCGTGGCGTGATAGTAAGACGGACTCCAAATAATACTTCAAAAACCAGAATTTTACTATGAATATAATTCAAGATTTACCAGATAAGCACGTTAATAATATACAAACTTAATTCTGCACTTTGGTAAAGTTGCTTATCTGAAGTAAAATGTTCAAGTGACAAAATTCGCACCCTTTTATTACAAAATGCTGTATATACATGATACATCATAAAAAAACTATATACACTTTACATAGATGATACTTCACTGAGCATACTGTTTGAAGATATGACAAAAAATGGTAGCAAATAAAATACTGATAAGTATTTCGACAGCAGTTTAGTAGTTACCGAGTCAAATATTAATGTTTGCCGTCGACTGCCATCGAGTGTGCACATATCATACAGTGCGTATTTTGTCACATCTAATCATTATATTCTTTGACAAACAGTGCTAATCAGTGAGCTAAAGCATTAATACGTTGAAACATTTAATGCTGCACAAATACACAAAAAGTCTTAACCTTGAGATAAAAAAAATCTTGTTTTCAAAACTGCGCTAATGTAGACGAGTATTGAACAATCAGTTCATAAAAAGTGCGGGATATGAAGTGAGGAAGTTGCAATAACATTTCGACAAACAACTGCAAATTTCCGACAAACGAGATTATGGGTTCTCAAAATTTAAATTTTGCCCTCATTCCCATAATTTTGCCCAAAATTGTTCTTTTAGCCACAAATTTTGCACTTTTGGATAAAAATTGTCCGACAAAAAGAAGATTTGCCGACAGCTCAAAACTTAGGACCCAGGCACTGCCCTCGTCTGTCATGACGCCGCTGGTTAATAGGGAAAGATGGAAAGCAGCTGAGATGGCGGCGTGGGTTGAAGCGCGGGGTATGCTCGCGTGAGCTGTGACAAGTACGACTGATGGTGAGGCTGATACTCGCTAGGGGACGCTGCGTCTGTTGAGAACGGGTAACTGACGGATGGCGGTGGTAGGCCTACAGTGATAGGACTATATCCTGGCGTTGTGAGTCCAGTGCTGTGATGAAAGACGGAGGTTGCTGAGACTGCAGTGCTGCTGCTGGCAGCGGCAGCACCTGCTAACATCGCAGTTCTCGCCGCGAGCTTCAACTTCTCCATCTCGGCCTCGTGAATTCTCTTCGCCTTGGCGCGACGATTTTGAAACCAGATCTTCACCTGTCCACAGTTAACACTCAATCAATCAATTAATCAATCGACAAAATTTCTATAACGCTCCCTACACAGTCCTGAACGGTAGCGCTTAGTCGCGTATCAATAAAAACACTAGACCTAAACAATACAGCAAATGCATCTAGAAACACGCAACGTCAACGCATTGCATCGCTCGAACGAACATTTATTATTTTAATTTTTCACAGAACAAGTTTTAACTTTTAACGTTTGGTTTTTTTCTTATTTTCCCACTTTATTTAGTTTCAATATGACGTTGCTTAAAATATTTCCAAACATAAATTGAAGCGTTACTGATAAAATAATGACAGATACTCCAGTTAAATTTACTAACTGATGTACGAGGGTGATAAATACGAACAGAAACTATATCTGAAAACAATAAACTTAGTCAATACCTCAAGTAAAAAAAGGTAACGTTTTTACTTTAAAAATTTTACAAGCCTATACAAGCCGGTATGTGTTTGACGATGATTTGCACCTTTTATCATTGTTGTCGATGTCAGCGTTTTATAAACAAGTTAGCCTACTGGATGTATACAAAAATTAGTATATAAATAAAAAAAACAGCGACTGAAATGATCATTCGTATAACGTGCATATGGTATAAGTAAATGGGGCACTTAAATCGAGTACCGGCCTGTCCGGTAATCTGCAATTTAAGTTTAATTCACGACAAGTTAACGGTAGACAATAAACAGCACAAAGAAAAAAAACAGCAGAAAAAAATACCTGCGTCTCGGTGAGTCCGAGTGATCGTGCAAACTCGGCTCGCTCGGCAATCGACAGGTATTGTTTGTCGGCGAACTTCCTTTCGAGTCCCAGTAACTGCTGCGTGCTGAACGGTGTGCGCGGCTGCCGCGCCTGCTTCTGTCTACGCAGCATCTCTGCAGCTGACGTCATACCCGCGTCATCACTGACGTACTTATGGCGGTGTCCCGGTGATGCTCTGCTGTTGACGCTGCTACTGCTGCGCCACTCCGCCGCTGTATATTGCACAGACAGCACATCGAACATTAGATTGTATGAATGTATACAAAACAGCGGCTTATACACTTCTTAACGGCAACTTGCAGTGACTATAGGACCTATAGTATAGGTAAGGGTGCCATACCCCCAAGGGGCGTAAGCGAAATGCTCATCTCCCTTTCTATAGCCGTTAAGCCCGTAGCTGGATAGATCACTGAGTTCGTAACACGTGGCCATGAAGTGCGACTCCAGATCTACGGCTTTCCTAGCCGCAGAACGTCACCGCTCTTTTGTCGGTACGAAATTATACTGCTTGGTAAACAGAGACACACGTGTGGGACTAACTTGCCCAGGGTTGTTACCTGGTAGTGCACGGGCCGGGAATTGAGCCAGCAATCTCGCGATTACCGTAGTCCGACACGCTATGCCACTTTCAAGCCACACTTGCAGTGAATAACACACCGAAAAACAGCAAAAATCCTACAAATGTGATATTAGTCTACCTATCATTCATGTGATTCGGGCAATATCATCTTTTTATGCTTTGAACTGAGCACACAGTAGGTTAGTAACTTGCTCCAGTCCAATGAGTTCGACGACACGTACGGAACCTTCGTAAAATTCCGTATTCACAATTTGAGCAGGCAATTAGTTAAATACAAAAATCAATCTGGTGCAGTTACTTCCAAGTCAAATAACACAATAGCACTGAATTAACTTAGGCCGTTATTACACGTAAAATAAGTTTATTTTATACGCCCGGTTTCAATTTAAATCAGACCTATATTTTACAATATGCGTTACAGTGCTGTCTAGAATCTAGATCTTGTCGAGGCAGGGTATATAAGCACAGTGGTATTTGCACCTTCAAAGCAAATGACGTAATGCCGTACTAATTGAGCATTGGCACACAGGTACACAATATTTGCTAGCCATTATTTAGCTGTATAGGCCCTGCACTGCCTATGTGCTATAAAGCCCACCTGTTTGTGTACTGTTGTTTAGTCGCTATAGAACGTTACGTAACGTAATAAGCCATCAATAAAGCGTGATTGGAGGTAAACTGAGCAGTGTTAACAACAGCAACAAACATTATGACTTGTCGTTTTAAGTACTGCAAAGTGTAAACATTTGCTGTGTATAGGCCCACAGTCGTTCATACAAGTCACTGCATGCAGGCCTAGAGTTTCACCGCCATGACCTGAAGCTTAAGCCGTCTTACAACAACCAATAAACCTATAACGTCGCTCAATCACTGTAACTCCACTAAGAAATAATATCTTTCAACAAAATTTAGTGGTAATTTCAGCAATTTATTCAGAATTAGGTGTGGTAAACCTTATTTAGATTTGTTCAGATTTGACATTTTTAATCTACGATGTCTAGGGGGTTACTTTTTTCCAGTGTTTGAATTGCCGCGGAGGTTGGGAGAGGGTTCAACCCCCAACTGCTTTCTCAACCCCCCTAACACCCTGTCAAATTATGCACTAGGGGAGTCAGCTATGTACTATATACATAGGATTTACATCACAACTTTGGTTGGGCTCTGACCGTCGAAAAGTTCAACCCCCAGCTAGTTTTTCACAATTCAAACGCTGTTTTTTTCGGACGTGTAGGTTCGCTTTGCTTGCCATTGGTCCTTTCGTAGAAAACTAAACCGTGTCAGTTCAGTTCAGTTACGTCGCTCTGTACGCGCCTCTAGTTAAGTTACTCTTGCTTGCTACCCTATGATAAGTAACGATGAAGATAATGCAACTGGCGTAAACTCTCCGAGTCCGATTTTTAAATCATTGGATAATTTATCTACCTTATATTTTTTTGTTAAAAGACATTTTTATTTAACCTCAACCTATTTTTTAAAGTCGAGCAATAGAAATCGCGAAAGAAATACAATTTATGCGAATACGTTTTGCGCAGTGTGCTTATTAACATGACGATATACGGCTAACATAAGCAAATACCGATAGTTATTCTATTTAAAAGAAAACCAGAAAAAACACTGTATTTCTAAAACCTGATAAAGCACCCATGCACAATTTTGTATAATACACCGTGTCCCAAAATTAGCGGTCCCTGCTTCAAGCACGCCTAATTCAATTTGTAGTTCATGGATTTCAACGAAATATCGTACACTACACTTACTGACGGTCACACCCAATGGCAGTTTTAGGCCTGGGCTGGGGAGGGGGGCACAGGCCCCCCAGTTTCGTGGCTACTCATGACTTTTTTTGTAAAAATAACGCAAATACCTGATTTCTTTGAGCTTCCAAATTGTAGAAAAGTGGGCAAATTTGCGGCTTTCATTCAACGTCTAAAAACCAGAAGTGCGTCAGCTTCAGGGGGGCTTTGCCCCCTGACCCGCTGACAAGCGGCTCTGCTGCTGGACCCCGCTGGGGGCTCCGCTCCTAGATCCCCGTTATAGGCTCGCGCTACCGCGCTCGCCATGGGGCCGTGCCCCCAGATGTTCTGGGCTAGAACCGCCACTGGTCACACCCATAAAGACGAACGCAACTTATCGTGGGTGTTCAGTGTAACGTCACCATGACGTCAGAGTTTGTTCACATTAAGATACGTTCAATGCATTGTTATTGACAAAGGGATCAATCAGCAGTGTACCCGTCTTAGACTAAGAACTTGCGCTGAGGCCAAAGGTGGTCATTTTAAGCTAAAGCTTTGAAGACAAGTTCAGACTGATTGTCTCAATGAATGTTTCAAATTTTTCTGTAGTAGGTCGCTAATTTTGGGACACGGTGTAATTTACTGTTGTTCATGATCTTTGTTAGTTAAGTGACTCTGTACTACTGATGGTGAATAATATTTCTATAAGTTATAGGCCAGCCTAGTTTGAGCATTTTGCACCCAGTTGGTCAAAGTAATAATTGTCATGAACGTTTTGCAGTCAACGTCAGTTTATCAGTTACGAACGAACAACACATTAGAACATGCATGTAACTCACGGCTTGTGGAAAGGCGACGTTCAGTTTCGGCAGAGCAGTAGTCTCGGTCCGACCCGGTGATAGACGGAGCATCGGTAGATGAGTCGTGCGACAGGTCAACCCTTGACGTCGACAAGTCTTCATTGTTGCTGTGTGTCGACGTTGACTCTACGTCATCGCATACGTCATCACCCGCCTGCAGTGCATGTCGGGATCAGTAGTTAGACTTGCTATTTAAATAAATGCCCGTAGTCAGAAAAAAATTACCGTAAAATAAGTATTTCAAAGGCCAAAAATTCAATTACGTCAATAGTATTAAAATAGCATTTAAATTTTAAAATTTTTCAATCATAAGAGTAATCGTTACGTAATTATTGTAATGACACAGCACAATTTTATGGTTACATTGTGTCAGTGTCGACACAATCAACATTTCACTGTAGCCAATGACTAAGCAATTTACTAAAATTCACGACCAAACCAAACTGATGAAGACGTGAAGTAATCAATGCATTGACCGCAATGAAACTTTCCACATGGCACATACTACTACCATGATGCTATAGCAGCAATCAGCGATCACTGGTCAATGTTGCGTGTATTTAAATGCAGAGAAAAAATTTCGGCTATTTTAAACATTCAGTTAAATACTTATACAAACTATTTCAATAGCATTTTGAATACTGTTGTATTGACTAAGTTAAACTGTTTCACTACTATCAACGCTGCGGACCTGCCGCTGCTGCTGCTGATGATGATGATGATGGTGCGAGCTGCTGGTGTTGCCGTAGCGATGTCCGAGGATGTCTACCACGCTGAACGCAGACAATCGTCTCCTGGTCGTATCCACCAGTTCCATGTCGCCGTCACGAGATGACGATGATGATGATGTAGTCAGCTCAGTCTCCGCAGCATTCACCACTTGGCACTGTCGACTGTCGACCGCTAACGACGACGAACACACCGAATGTACCTTGACGCCGCGATGTGGCGCTGAAAAAATACAATACACTAAAGTTTATGTCTAGGGAATGGCAGTCATTTTACACTCAGAAATGGAAAAAAAACGGAATATACATTCATATAGCGCGGAAAACGTCATAAAACTAAAAAAAGTAGGAAACAGCTGAAAAAAATGAGCGTACTGCTTTAGTAGGTGTTGTTATAAAAATCTTTATTCACCATCAGTTACGTACATATATAACAATGATATTGAAAGCAAATGATTAAACGAACCAAAAAAAGAAAAAAGTAGGCTGCACAATAACACAGAATACATCGGACAAAATGTTCATACATGCCACACATCAGTCACAAGGCTAACAACATCTTAACTAAATACAAATCTCAAGCACAATAAATGACACTACAACATAATGACCTCGAGCTGCTACCTGAGAAAGCTCAGATTGTCCCACTCGAAGTTTAATTCAAAATAATTTTATAACACGTCTTGATATTAAAACATTTGGTAATCTAAACTTAATACAGCTTTAAGAACCTTTTACAATTCCGTTGTTACTAGTATGAAAAAAGCTGATAAGCTATAGACCTACCGTGTGTAGATCTACTGGCGTCGCTCTGCCTGTTCCAGATATCGTTGATCGTCGAAACTCTGCCGCTGTTATCCGCCGACCTTCCGTCGCAATCCACGCTCGCTGACATTGCTTATACCAGCTATACAATTTAACACTAAAAGACTGACCAACCATACAGTACTAGCAGAACAGATTAACTTATTGATGCTGCGCTCCACGGCGGCTATCACACGGATTTATTGCCCGTCGAGTCGACTTGGAAGTCCGCCCCAAGTTGTCGGCGGCGGCGCTCCCTCCTGTAAGTTGTCGACCAATGAGCGCGCTGCGGATAGACCGGAACTGGGCGTGGTTTCACCTGGGAGTCGGTCGGGCAGCGCGGCGCTTTAATGTCGACGGCAATTAAAGGTGTGTTCTCTCCGCGCGCGCTCTCTGTTAATCACTGTGGACTACAAGCTTGATACGCCGGCCGGCGCCGGGGGTCTATTGGTTTAATGCGGCCGGCTCGTCAGACCGTGACGGAGGCCAGGTTAATGACGACTAATAGCTTAGCCTGACAACTGGTCGACAAACGCTTTGCCGCCGCCGCCGCCGCCGATGACTGCGTTTAAGCGCGGTTTCCATCCAAGGTAACGCACGCAACGCAACCTGAGCAGTGAACGTAATAAAAGCAAATAGCATCATTAAACTAAATAATGCTATTTGATAAAGGCACACAACAAACGCAGCTGATGCAACGGCCAAAACGCAAGAATAGGAACGTCCGTTGCGCTCGTTGTTTTCGTTGCGTTGCGTGCGTTGCATTGAAGCAGAGTGGAGACCTTGCTTAACTCAGCGTGACCACTCCCCAGTCGCCGCTTTCACTGCACCGAATGTGGCATGCTTGCACTAATTTTGACATTCTCTTTTCACACATGACAATATACTTTGCATGTTGCACCGCTGACAAGCTGACAAAAACCCGTAGCGTATTTATCTTTATTTATTCGTGCACTATCAGGTACCAGTAGCAATAGTACGAACAGTCACGTTTAGTCACGTGTAGAACTGCAGGCCTAAAAGGATAAAGAAACAGCTCTTCGTCGATATTTTCACACATTTCAGACACGTAAGCCTGCAAGGTTAAATTGCTTGTCAGGATTTTAACGATTGCTCTCGGTTTTACATTATCAATTAAAAAAAGTAAAAATTAAACTTTCACTAAAAAAATCATTTATTCCAGCAGATGTCTTCTAGCCACATTAACGTACGAATTTGAGATAACAGATAGAAGTGGTTAATTGCAGTATATACGCCTAAGTGTCAAGCATACTGTTTTGCTTTACATGATGGATTATCCAATTTGGTTTCATATAAATAACCTACTGCTTGCGTTTCTCAAGTTGCTTAATATAGCCTACCTAGGCATGCTGAAAAAATGGACGTTGGCGGCTATAAAAGCATAAATGAAAATACCGCGAAGTGCGAACAGTTTAGAACTGGAAATTGGCGCTGTATAATTGCGAGACCAAGATCAGCTCCAGCCGGGGCTTTGATGATTTCGGCTGCTAAATGTCTTGAATGTCTTTAAGTGTAGTTAAGAACAATTAACACGCATTGTCAGCTATACAGGGTGCGGCAAAAAAGTAACCCTCAGAAGTTTTTCGCTGTTTTCTCAGCAATCGTACAAAATTTTAATTTGAAATTATACATATTTATTTACTGAAACGTTCTACATTTAACTGTCAAGGAAAATGCGATTCTTTTGAAAAACGACGAAGATATAAACTTTTCAACATGACTGACTACCGATTTTTAGCATTTTAGCAAAAATCGGTTACCACGTTACTGTCAATAACGTCACAGTGACGTTTTGATAAACAGTAATTTATTTTGCTTATAAATTATCACTAAATTATCGTTTTTTAAACAATTTAAAGCAATCGCCGACTGTCCACCGGATTCATCTTCCAGCAGGACGGCGCGTCAGCACACACATCGCGCAACGCCGCGCAGCGCACGGAACTGGCTGCGGGCCAACTGTCCAGATTTCATCAAAAAAAGACCAGTGGTCTCTAAATTCGCGAACTATAAACCCAATGGACTATCACGTGTGGAGTGCAATGTTGGAGTTTTACCGCAAGCGTAAAACAAAGCCGGAAACATTCGCCGAACTCAAAGAAGCGCTTCAGGTTATTCGGGGCAACTTGCCACAAGGAACGATCGATCGACAAGGTTGTGAGAGACTTCTCAAATTAAGCGACTGAAGGCTTGTGTTGGAGCTTAAAGCTGGCGGTGAACACTTTATTCACATTCACAGTGTCAATAGAATTCTGGCGTCTAATTAATTGTTAACTGTGTTCAAACGAACACGGAGTTTGTGCAATGCATCTCGATAGCTAACAGTAAAGTCCGTATAAATTAAATGAGTTAGCTGTGTCGGCCAGTGGTAGAAATTAAAAAGTTTAATTGCCGCCTCGAAAAAAATGGAGTCACGACCTTGACCTCTTGCGGTCACTTGACGTCATCGGTCACGTGACCATTCAACTCGCGGTAGGCAATTTCCTATAGATGGTCCGTTGCGACCATGCGCCCATCTTGCACCATTATCGAGATATGGCGCCTCAAAAGTCGGACGGACGCACGGACTGACGCACGGACGCTCAGGTGATTTTATACTCTGTCCAATGCTACATGTGTCCATTGTATTTCACAGACAAAAATCCACTTTTCGCTGACAATGATGCAGTAGGTTTCTTGGACTCTTATAAGTCACTAATAGTTGAGATTTGTATCGTTAAAACATCACTATTATCAATAGGGCCTAGGATTTGTATTTGCATAGTGACTATAGGCTGTTAAGTTCAAGGGCATCGGAAAAGCGTGGGGTATTGTGTGCGCAGGGTTTTTGAGCATGCAGAGCAATAAACCGAGGGGCATTGCTATAGCATTTCGCGTTAGTCGTTAACCGGTTGTCGAGTCTTTTGTTGTGCAGTTGTTCGTCAATAAAATCTCGTTTCACGGCAAGTAATCGTCGACACAAAGATTAGTCGTTGACTCAATTGCGAGTCACACCTCGAGCGCCAGTCGTCAGTCGGCAGGTCGTGTGCAGTACAGTTTGCGAGTTCACTGTCGCTATAGTGGAAAGTGTCGTTCGCTCGTCGGTCGTCAACACGCCAGCAGCGACAGCTGCACTCGCAATAGGCGCTGCTGCCGGAGGCATACAATACCTAACTCCGTCTCCAGGCGCAGAACTTAAGGACTATCACATTATATATGACCTTTAACTAAGTTAACTAAGTTGCCTCAAAAAGTTTAGATCGGTACGGTACTTTCAAAAAGTAGCTATGCAGACTCTCATTCCTCATAAACGTTGATCACAGAGATGTAAAAACACACACACAGTGCTGTAAATTTTCAAGCATGAACGGTTCTGCGTTGAGTTCTACTTTTTTGGCCGACCGCGAATCAGGAAATTGCAATTTACATTGTTATCTGCAGCCGATGTTCGGGTCTTTGAAAATTGTATAAACAGGGCTTTGTACAAGATATTTGGCACATGTGATCGCAGCAGTCTGGATTACTTAAAAGTTTGTGTGAAGCTTGATGGGATAAAACAGTTGACCGAGAGAAGACATTATGCATTTATTGAACGGTTGTTGGGTGATTGTCGATTTTCTAATTTGCTTTTAATGCATGTTCAGAACTCTATTTTTAGCACAGGCGTATGTGTAGGTGTGTGGATGTGTGTAGCCTATGTTTGGTTACATTCTACGGTTCTTTTATTTTTAATCTGTTTTTCTTTGTGTATGAGCTTGTCTTGTTACAGTTTTAATTGTGTTTGTGGCGCTGCTCTTGAGGCAAAATAAAGATATCTATTATGTAATGGACGACTGGGGTAGCTCGCCGGCTTGCTGTAGAAGACATAAGCTCATGGGCTTATTGTTTTACTGCAAAAACTAACATGAATAGGCCTATCAGTAAAACGCCATATGTCAAGGTGTGTCTGAGGCGCTGGAGAATATTCCAATGTGATTGGTCGCTGTATCAGAGAAGCGGTTAATTAGGTGTCGTGAATCGGCCCGCTGGCAAACTGCAGGCGACAAGGCTGACAGGTATTTTACATCTATTTAGGCTAAGCCCCATGCATTGGTCGTGCGTGGTAAGTTAACATGGTCGGCGACTGTCGGCGTCGACTTAACGAGTCTGCGTCTGTAGTACCAGCAAACAGCCATATAGCCTACAGCAGACTTCTGTTTGTCATCCGAACAATCACTCAGCTAGCCTACGATTCGCTAAATAACAGCTATATAGTTATAGTTGATCTGGCTTCCAGCTACACATTATGGCATTGCACGGTGTACGGTCAGTCCGGTGATCGCCCACACACCTGTCTACATAAACTGCGTCACTCTGACCGTCAGAAAGAGAACTAGACGCTCAAGCCCCACGCAAGGCTAAGGCTGTCCGCGGCGGCGCGGCATGCTACGATACTTATAACAATGGTGTTAGCGTCGGCCAATAGCAGTTATCGGCCAAGCTGGGCCTGCTTAGCAGCAACTATAGTAGCAGCATGGTCCTATCTCGCAATAGTAAAGTATCCGAAAATCTGATCCTGTGTGGCCTTGATATTCGACCTATAACCTTAAACTTTAATGTGGTTTTTGTGGTTGCCGAGATACATATTTGTCTAAAATTTTATGAAACAAGTGCAGCGGTTCATAAGTTAGGCTTATCGTGTTGACGCAAAAAACAAACAAAAAACTTAGTGACGGTGATGTCGTCGCTAGGTCTACTGCGGACGGTAAAAAGATATTGTTCGCCCACGTCTAACGTACGTTCTTAACTTATGATATCATCCATTTATTTCTTTGATCTTTTAATGCCAAACTCCACTTACATTTGTTCTGCATTTTGTTGTATAGTCTGTATGACAGAAAATTCCACAGCAATTTACGGGATTAACAATTCCACAAAAATTTAGAGCATATACAACAAATTCGCAATAACTGACTGTATCAGTCAATATTTTAAACAGCTTGTTTCTTGTTCAACAGGTCGGCAACAAGTCGAAACAGTGATCGCAGTTGACGATGGAGCCGAAATGTGGCAACAAATTGACACATATTTGCATGCCCAAAACCAAAAAAACTCCTATTATCATATCTCTGAAACTCGACAAGATATCTAAAGTCACGCCACTGCTTTACTTGTAAAAATAATGCAGTTTAATGTCAGAAATAATTGTAGAACTTTACGTCGTTTGCCAACGAGGACGGAGCTATAATTTATTTTTACTTCCATGGCCAACGACTACGAGGCCTACGAGCGGCTTACTTATTTTCTACTTTAATTGTTCGTTACATTTTTGCAGTGGCAGTGGGTTTTTCCGCTGTTTTCGTGACAAGAAAACAAACTCATTTTTGTCGAATCCGTGACGGTTTAGCATGTTAGTTAAGGTTTCTTATTTTTTGTTTGCTTACTGTTAATTTACACACATAGTCTGGTCACTTGTACTGCGGCTTTATAGATATTTTGTTACATCAAATACGTCGTTATCAGTCACTTTCGATTTCGGACTAAATGCGTCTAGTTCCGATCCTACACCTTCAGGAAGGAGAGATGTCATTTCTACAGCACCAGAATCACACTGCTGAACGTCTAGACATTGAACATACTTGGAACACACTCCGACAAGGACTAGCGGATATCTACGAGACTGTATCAGTACCGAGAGAGCGTTACATGCAGCTGTACAACCTTGTCTACCAGTACTGCACCAGCAACCATCTCACTCTGCCCGCTCACAGTCGCAGCTTTCTGCCTGGCTGCGAACTCCTCGGGAAAATACTCTACAACAACTTACAAGACTTTTTACGCCAGCATCTTCATAACCTCGTGGTTGAAGGTCAGCGGGAAAGTCGCGACGAGAAGCTGCTGGCCTTCTACCAGACCAGTTGGAACAACTACGTTTTCTCAAGCATGGTGGTCCATCATGTGTTTCTGTACATGAACCGTCACTGGGTCCGGCGAGCCTGGGAAGATGGTGACAACGACGTGCTTCAGGTTTACTCGTTGGCCATGGTGATGTGGAGAGAGAATTTACTGACGGATCTTCAAGGTCGAGTGACGGAAGCCGTGCTTCGACTGATAACAAAGGAACGAAACGGCGACCCAATCAACACTTTACTAGTCAGTTGTGTCAAACAAACGTACGTCGATATGGGCGTCAGCAAACATAAACAAAAACACTCAAAACTGGACTATTACAAGAAACATCTTGAGGTTCCGATTTTGTATGAAACACGTCACTACTACACGCTGAAGAGCTCGGCGTTTCTTCTGCAGCATTCGGTCGCCGAGTATGTGCAGAAAGCTCTTGTGTATTTGTCGGAGGAGAAGAGACGCGTGGAGCGCTATCTACATGAAAACAGCATGGACGCACTGATCGACACGTGCAAGGATGTCCTCATTGTTCAACACCTTCCCAGACTGTACGAAGAGTTCCAAGTCTACCTCAACACCGACAGAGACCACGACGACATGGCGGCGTTGTTCGAGTTGATCGATAAAACGGAGAACGGCCTGGAGAAGATGGAGCAGATCTTCGAGAACCACGTCCTGAAGGCGGGGCTTGGCTCCGTGGAGGGAAACTGCGTGGTGGAATCAGCGGTGGGTGTCGGTAGTGATGCAGAGATTTACATAAAAGCAATCCTGGCAGTGTACAGAAAGTACAAGCAGCTGGTGTTGATGTCGTTCAAGAATCATCAAGCGTTCGTGAAGGCATTTGACACAGCCTGCCAGCGGTTTATCAACCACAATGCAGTCACTGACCGCGCCACCAGCAGCAGCAAGTCCGCCGAACTGGTGGCCCGCTACTGCGACCAACTGCTGAGAAGACGCTCCAGTTCCGAGCTGTCGCAAGAGACGGACGAACTGGAGGAGACGATGACTGACATCATGACCGTGTTTCATTACCTTGAGTCAAAAGACGTGTTCCAGAAGTTTTACCGCTGCTTGTTGGCTAAGCGGCTTGTGGAGCGTCGTTCCGTGTCAGAGGACGCCGAAGCAACGATGATATCAAAGCTGAAGACTTCGGGCGGATCTCTATATACTTCAAGCTTGCAGAAGATGTTCCAAGACATGGCTGTGAGTAGCGAGCTGAACAGTGACTTCATGAAGCACGTCCAAGTCTCCAACACGAGCTTCGCTGTTGAGTTTCATGTTGATGTTCTCACACACGGATCGTGGCCGTTCCAGCAGATGCCTTTGTGTTTCGCTCTCCCCACTGACCTGGAGTCATGCATAGAACAGTTCAAGTTGTTCTATTCAGTCTACCGCAGTTCACGCAAGCTCATCTGGCTCTATCACAGAGCGCGAGCTGAGATCGTCACAAACTGCTTCAGACGTCGCTATACAATGATCGCTTCCATCTACCAGGTATGTCTGAGTGTCTGTCTGTCTGTCTGTCTGTCTGTCACATTGCCTCACCCACCTTGTTTTTCTAGAATAAGAGAAGAAGCTATGAGATACTGTGTGACAGTTATTGCTCATAATCGTTTATAAATCTAGTTTAAACTTTAACCAGATTACTAGAAAACTTGGAGCTTTTTATTAGCAGATAATCATCTCACAGTGGCGAGCTATGTTCGTGGACTTGTTATTGGTTGCTGCTGTTACTGAGCCAGTAATATTTTAGTAACGAAATTTTTTTTTGATTTTGTTGTCCTAGTTTTAAGTATAAAATATCAGTGCAAGGTCCGTGACTGCGTTGTAGCCTATTATGTTAGTTCAATTGGAACTCTGGACGTGCCGTGGACATGCAGGGGTGGTGAAATCTGTACAGCCGGGACCGCGAATTCCGTCCCGTATTAAAATATGACGAGGAAGCGTGGATTTCATCCCATTTTTGATGAATTAATGTCATCAAAGTGCACAAAATTGATTAGACTTGCACCGATGTTTTCTAATTTTTTTGGCGAAAAAAATTAACGAAGTTTCGTATGTCTGCAGGTGGCGGTACTGCTGCAGTACAACCGTAGGACAAGTTACACGATACGAGAACTGCAGGCGAACACGCAGATCAGTCACGACGAGCTGCAACAAGTACTCAGCACTCTGCTGAAAATACGTCTTCTCTTCTATGACAATACTTTCGCCACAGCCACCACAACCACCGCATTACCATCATCGTCATTAGCAGCAGCAGCAGCAGTAGCAGCAGCGAATGAACCTGAAGTTTGTGCAGGCGCTGGGAAAGATTCAGAAGAACTGACACTTCTGCCACCGGACGCCGTCTGCCACCTGTTCCACGACTACAAGCACCGCAAGACGCGCGTCGACATCAACGTTCCGCTGCGCTCAGTAGAACGCCGCGAGCTGGACGCAACACACCGGAGTGTGAACGATGAAAGACGCTACTTGATAGAAGCAGCGATCATCCGTGTTATGAAGACCAAGCAAAGACTGTCACATCACGAGCTAGTCGCTCAGACGATTGCGCAACTCTCAACGAGGTTCAGTGCCGACAGTAGAACGCTGAAGACTTGTATTGACGACCTGATCAACCGCGACTACTTGAGACGATGCGAACAGTCCAACAACACCTATCTGTACGTCGCCTAGTATAAGTCACTAACAAACTTATAGGCCTATACGTGGAATCGTTACTGGTGTCAACGTACTGTGGATTTGTTGTAGGTTTCGATTTTGTGCATGAACTTGCGCTGTATACAGCTTTGTGCAACAAGCAAGCAATATCGTCGTGGCCAGGGGCATGGGGACAATTACCCTCCCCCCAAATTTTAGGCTGTCGGGAAGTTGCTGGAAAATATACTTCTTGTCGGAAACAAATCTGCAGGGCAAAATTGGAATTTTGAGCAATTATATCCTCTGTCTGTCGTATTTGTTGGCATACAACGACTATTGTGCAACGATTATTTTACATTATTAAACTAAAATACCGTCACACTATCGGAAATCTTCAGCTATCTGTTCCGAATTCTGTCGGAAATTTTCCGTGTTTGTCGGAATGTTGCAACTTCCTGCCCGACCTATTTGTTCAGAACCCGCCTACTTTTCAACCCACAACGCCGCTAAAAACCAGTGCAGTGGAGAGAGAATTTACTGACGGATCTTCAAGGTCGAGTGAAGACGAAAAAACAAACCATTTTACTCTGGACGACAAATAACCTGCGCCGGACTAACATCACATCAACGATTAATAGGATGTTTACACGATCCAGCAAACGTCCAGCATTAGCACGTGTATTTTGAATACATTTGCTGGAAGTTTGCTGGACGTTTGCTGGATCGTGTAAACAATATAAACGAACTATACCGGACACATCACTCTGAACTATTAGCACAACGGCCAAAGCCAGCTCTCTAGGCCTATACTATATTATATACAAACATCAAACTGAAAAGCAACGTCAGAAAGTATAAATAAATAATCATATTTAACACGTAAAAATATCTGCCAAATTTATAACCAAAACAGCCGAAATAGGCTTTCTAGTACGCGTTTTAACTGCTGAAAAGAATCACAGTCAATAAGCTACAGCGTCGTAGAGTTCAGACTCGACTTCATCTTGTTCTTTTAGCACTAATGAAAAGCAATTCATACGATGTTTTTTTGAATTGCTAGTTAAGGTAGTGATGATGCTGCCAACAATTAGTTTAGGCTACAGACCCCGGCGTCGACGGTCTTAAGCGTTTACGACTAGCGCCAAAATTATTCGACTGACTCGTCGACGCGTCGCATTTTTTTCTGACGGCGGTGACGCGTCGGTTTTTTTGGACGGCGTTTGCGACGCGGCTGATTTCAAACATTTTTTGTGGCTGATACCTTAGGACCTCCGACCTTGTGGGCTTCTAGGAAAAAGAGAGAAGGAAGATTCCCCCTGTAATAAGATCCTGCCTACGCCACTGACTGTCTCGTCGCTGCGTTTGAAATAAGTCATGTCACTTAGTCGACCTACATGTATAGCTCCCTCTTTTATTATCTTCTTCCACCACCAAAAGACCAATCTCTCGTTTGTGGTCTTAGGACTTCACATTTACTCAAACATTATTACATTAATTTTGATTTTTATATTTAATGAACTAATAAATAAACATTAAAAATTCAGCGATTGCGTCAAAAAACTGTACACGGCAACGGCGCGGAAAAAAATTTGACGGCAGCGTGACTGGTCAGTCGACGATTTCGATGCGGTGGAAATTCGACGCGGTAAGTCGATGAAATTCCACGGCGCCGGGGTCTAAACCGATGGAAAACGGCTGTTGGAGCGAAGCAGCTCTGCAAAGAGAAAACCGTGCGTGAATAGGCCTACCACAGTTGATTATATCACAGGCGCCAACAAAAATTAGTATGCGTTGCAAGAAATATGCAAAGTTTTTAAACGATCAAACGAAATACGGGCTCGCAGTAAAAGTTTTGCGTTAGTCAACGAAACTCTGTTGGTTGGCTATAAAACCGATCGAACTTACAACGTAGCGGCAGATAACTGTCAATAAAAGAAAGACAGTGTGCAACTCGCGTAATCGACGATAGGTTACGCAAAATGCCACGATCGTACAAAGAATATCACACGTTGACAAATCAATACAACGACTTTTACGCATGTTACTTTAAGTCGAATTCAGTATTTGGCAGCAGAGATCAGCAATGTATTATGGATGCCAACAGCAAGCAAGAACGTTAGACTTACAGCTAGGGCCTAACAGGACAAGAAATTTGAGCTAATGCTCACGAGACGCGCAAAAGCCTATTGCAGTTCCTGTTTGCAAATTGTCAGTCTATCTCCAGCCATTGCGTCGCAGATTATTCTTGGAGTGTGCGCGCTGCAGGGGAAGATCGCAAAAAGCAATAAAAACCCCTTAATACGACCGAAAAGCTCGTTACTAGTGCTTGTTGTAATAGACAACATGCCCATGCCTATCTGCAACCGTTTTCACGAAAGACTGGCCAACAACGGTAAAATAACGACTTTTGCGGGGGCACGGCTCTTTGATGCCCTCATACGCAGGTTTCCTTGAACCTAAAAAATCGACACTTGGACCGTCGAAATTTACGTTTAATGCTGAAAATTGTGTATGCAGATTTTCCATGTTTATCTCAATTGATTTCGGCGCAATTCGCTTTTGAAATTTGTCTCGCAGCCCGAAATCGCCAAAAAATTCACAAAAACTCTTATTTTAGCGTTTAAGGTCATCCAAGGTCATTGAATTTGGTGGCAATCGAAAGCCAGTATACAACTTCCTATTAGTGATTAATAGTAACCTACGCCCTATCTCGCACCGTTATTGAGATACAGCGACTTATTGTCTAAAAATCGCTATTTTTCCCACCCCCTCTCATTTAGCGCCCTCGCTGGGGGTGACTCCCTTCGAATTTATGGAAATGGTTTACGGTTCCTGAAACTAGAGTCTTCCAGGCAGCCCACGGTAAAGATTTGATGATCATAGCTTGCACCGCTTTTGACTGATCCACCCATGTGACGGACGGACAGACAGACAGACAGAATTGCGATGGCTAAGACGCGCTGAAAGCAGTAGCTGCTTTCGCGCGTAAAAACTGTGGTGTCAAGATGTTGAGTTTTATCCCAATGTCATGCGCAGTCGAATAATCAGCGACATAAAAAAATGAAAATTAATAATATTATAATAATATAATAATAATATTAATCGTAAATTAATGGCTTACACAGAGCTGCATTTGTCGCATTTGTAATTCGTTCAACGATAAGATATTTCAGTTGTCAGAGCAGACAAAAAGTGAACTTAGTGCAAAAAATATAATCGACCCCAGTTAATTTTGAACGTTCGTGGGGCATCAACCATTCTATGACTCTGCACATGAAGCAGCTTTGCTAATGCGCAACATTCAAGTACAAAGGAATGTTTACTTCCTGACAAATAAGATGAGACAATTATGCTGACAGAAAATCCACCGAAAGTTCGAAACAGCTGCAATATTAACGCAAACTACCTGCATAACGTAAATGAGATCACACTTATTAAACATTCTCTAGCCTAGTGCAGTATAAACAGTCGTCATATATACAGGTATACATTATAGGCCTACAAGTGCTAAAATGCTACAACATGGCCGGAGTTTTTGCACCGCAGACGGCAAAACCACAAAACGAATCGTTTCACAACCAGTTAATAAGATAAGCGCTGGGCGAATTTTTTTTTATCCTTGTGCGAACTGTTGACTGACCAGGTGTCCTAAAGTGAAAAATATCGTAATAAATCCAGCGTTGTATTCTGAAAAAAAGGAAAAAATATTACGAGCGAGCGACCAGCTGGTGATGTGAATGATTAGGTCAGCTGAAAACTGTTGCCATAGAAACAGAAAACGTATTAAACCCAAACCTGCATTGGGCTTGGACGGAATGCCAGCATTGACAATTCACACCTGGAAAAAAACAATTCGTCGGTCTTATGAAGGCTAAAATATCTGTTTGAAAAAAATAAAGGTCAAAATTTTTAGTTTTTAAGTTTTTATTTGTTGTGAAATTTATAATACATAATCAAATTTGACTTCATTACTTTATTCGTGACTTTTGAGTTTTTACGTCACGTCATTTGCCAAACAAACAAAGTGACACGGAGAAATAGTGTATAAAATGTAGTTTTTCTGGGTTTAAAAATTAAAATCTGTGTCCCATCTTCTTTGTACACAAAGACCTAAAATCCTACAAAAACCTTAGAAACCTAAAAATCTAACAACATTTTACAGAACAAATAGGTTTTTTCAGACCTGGTGCATTCTACATGCATATACACGGTTATATCGACGATGACGACGCACACACGCCGTGTGTAATTACAGATGAAAACGTCTTACGTTACGTTATGTACATCGGTCACGTGACTGCTAACAACACCTGCTAACACCGACCGACGTCACGGACCAGATCACGTGGTCTAGTGCTTAACTCAGCCTTCCATCTTTTCGGGGAAGGTAAATCGCTGTCTGCTAAAGCAGGGCGCTTCGTGTGACAGAATGATAACACTGTGATCCCATATGGCAGGTAATGCTCAGTATAGCTTTGATATCGTACGCATAGCCTATAATTAGGCATATATTCAACCCTTTTTATCTCTTGCCATTCCTCGTAGGCCTAATTTCCAAATCAGGCTAAATTGTGGATGTTATAAGAACTACATACTGAACCTGAAACAGCTGTCTTTTCTTACTGACCAAAGCCTGGACAGTAACATACATGTATTTGCGTGGAACATGACAGATGTTATGCTGACGTTCGCCGTTTCAGTGCCACTAAAACCATTAGTTTCTCTGTTACTATAGGAACGATGACCGTTCATCATTCAGTAGGGGAGAAGTGAGTTGAACAGAGAGGCTGTCTGGTGTAGGCCTACAATTATTTGCAGTGTTGTTAAACGAGACCAAACTGCCGAGGTCGAGGACGAAGCCAAAACCAGCCAGAACCATGAGGCCGAAATCTAAGATGAAGCCAGAACTTGGACGAGGTCGACGCCGAGGCCGTGGCCAATTGTTTAAGACCGCGGGGCAAAACTGAGATCAAAGGTAAAACTATAAACGTGACAATGACATCGTAGCTATAGAATTTTTATGGTGATAACAAGACCAAAGCACTACGAACGACGCCGAATGCTTAAGGCCACGGCCAAGGCCGAGGCAATGGTTTCAAGGTCAGGACCGAGACCGAAACCAACATTTTGGCCTCGAGACCACTGTAGCTTCTATAAGACTCAACATCTCTGTTAGTAGTAAGTCTCTCGTTCGAGCCAGCCTCCCGGGTGTCGACGCAGCACGTAGCGGCGACACTCGTCATAGGTGAAGATGAGGATACTGAAAGGTAGAGGAGCGAACCACCAGCGCCAACTGTATGCACGCACGACGCACACACAATATTCGCTTACTAACAGCCACTGTCAGAATGCACAGCACACACACATTAGATTACGTGTTAAAAATAATTAAAATATTCAAATGTTTACACTAAGTACAGAACTGTAAAACAATTTCAGTAAGAGCTTCTGTACAACCCCATCAATCTGCTGTTGGATCCTACAAGTGTGCCTGTCAAATGGCATCTAAATCCGTCGATCGGTTTAAGCAGGGTGACAGACGACAGACAGACGGACAGACCACGCTATGGAAAAATGTTTAAGAATAGGCAGAATTGTTTGCGCTGTGAAAACGATCGAATACGACACGAAAACAGAGCTGAGGTATTAATTCAAGTAATACAACCAACTGTCGCGTAAACCAAAACTTGCAACTAATGAACTGCGAACTGTCGATTTCTGACCTGAGAGGGTACATGCGAAGGCCACGGTCAAGACCGGGACAGTAAGTAAGAAATGCGGCCAACGACGTCTCAAAGAACAGACCGAAAGTCATCTGATAATTTCTACACACCGAGAGAACATCATCATTATCATCATCTTCATCGACACATTTTTTTGTCATATGAACGTCTATGAACTAGTCGTCAGTCGCTAAGTTCAGAAAACAAGATCCGGGTAAAATAACAGTAAAGCTGCCTAACGATCAGTTTAGTTATTCGCGTTAATTGCGCGACAGTATTATTTTAATCGCTAATGATCTTTAATCGTGCGTTAATCGCGGTTATAACACGCGTCTGTGCCACAGACAGGACCTGGTGTCATCAGACGATTTATACTTTCGGTACTGTGACACTGGCCGGCGGTCTAGATAAACTAAAAAAGTAAGCAGTAGATACGAGCAAAGCCTTTTTTCTATCCAACGCAGCGGACGCAAGAATAGACGCCACTTCTATCCGTGTTTTTGCAGTTGCGTCAGCTGCGTGCGTTGCGTAATTTCTTGCGACGCCTGCGTGTGTTGCGCCAAAAAGTACGCAACGGCGTTACGTCGCATTAGATGGAAACTATAGACCCAATAGGCCTACATACATGTAATAGCCTACAGGCATATTTCTAGAAAACCGAAACTGGCGGGAGTGTAGAAAATTATCGGTGGCCCTTCCCTTCCATTACTTTTCCGTTCTCCTTCATTTTGCTTTCTATTCCATTCACTTATCTTCCATCCCCTCGCCTTCTTTTGCTCCCTTCTCCTCAATTTTTTGTAGTCCCACAAGTGGGGGTGCTGGAAAGTGTCAAGGGGTGCAGAAATATCAGTGGATACGTACTCCATGCCCTGGTGAACGACAGAGTTGCGTCGTGTCTTGCAGATGATGAGATCCGTCCACTGGACGATGACGATTGATACAAAGAACGCCGTGTGACACGTGTACTCCAGAGCCTTGCGCTGCGCGTACGTCTACGCGCGTACAACACACGCGCGTACACGCACATACGTCAAAGCACATTTCAAACAGTCAGTTATTATACCGTTAATGGGCTCAATATTAAAGGTTACAGTACTGTTGTTCTATGGAAAACCTACCGCAAAAATACAGAGCTTCACCTGCCATATGGGATCACATAAGTGGCGACACAGGCCTTAACCCCAGCCACACAAAATGATAGACTATAGCAAATTTAGTTTAATGTTGGCTATATACTGAGATGATTTGCGCTGTCCTAATAGGCTGCATTACGGTTTCTCCAGTTAGTCCGTGTGCACTGCAGTCTGTCCGTCTGTCTGAATGTCTGCCCGTACATGCTGTAAACGCAAAATTCGAAAATTATTCTTCTAATGTATAAAATGTATATACATGTACATGCAATAATTTCGCTACATAAACAACAAATAAAAACAACCATACAGCCGTTTGCTACATAAAAAAAGAAAATGCGAGCTCAGTTAAATGATCGGAAACTAGGCTACTGACCCATTCTTGTCCGTATGAGTCCATGAGGTCGGTGATGCTTTTCGAGTCCCAGCGTTCACGTATTCCAAAAAGATGTCGCGGTATGAAACCGTTTTCGGCCATGATGACGAAGTACGTGAAGAATCCTCCACAAGCCTGGATCATACCGATCTGACCGTACGCTATGCCGATCAGTCTACAACAGCCAGCCATGCCATGACCGACCGCGATACGACTGATTATACCATTACAAATTCTGCGATTCACTGTGTAATAGTACCCTAAACTGATACAATTATCAGTTACGATTACGATTACGTAATCGTAATCGATTACGATTGATTGTAGCGGTGCACAGAACGAAAAAGCCGGACTACTTTAAGTCTCGATAACTTAGCGACGAGGATATTGAAATTAACTACATTAACCACGCATGTAATTTGTTTTTCCCGCATTTTCCAGCCTTGCATTTTTGACCGCGTGTGTGTTGAAAATTCCAGTCTCGCAAATTCCAGTTTTGCATTTTCAGCGTCCCCTTAGCGACGGTTAGTGGTAGAAAGGCGTTTTATATGGCAAAAGTTTCAGAATATTGTACCTAGTACAAACAAGAAATTTGAGCAAAGCTTACGAGACGCGCGAAAGCCTATAGCATTTCCAGTTCAGCAGTTATAGTTTCTAAAATCGCATATCACTTGGACTCGGCCCATAGAGACCATAATACACATCAGCCATAGGCGCGTGTGGCGTTGGCGACGGTGGCGCCTCCTTGTGAATGATATAGACTTGCGCAGCCCGATATCACGAAAAAAAATCTGTTAAACCCCCTATTTTGGCGTTCAAGGTCATCCAAGGTCATTGAATTCGGCGCCAATCGAAAGCCAGTATACGATTTGCTATTAGTGATTAATAGTAACCTAGGCCTTATCTCGCACCGTTA
>Ga0056128_1000641_pt1 | contig 33247 bp, 12 predicted proteins | sample WorMetLIZISLAND2_FD_71113 | JGI IMG/M metagenome (GOLD analysis project Ga0056128, IMG submission 71113) | Marine gutless worms symbiont microbial communities from Max Planck institute for Marine Microbiology, Germany - Olavius geniculatus... ...
GCTGTACTGTACTCCTGTCTTTGCGAAATCCTGCTTGTTCGTCCGCCATGTGTTCTTCTATCTGTGACCTCAGTCTTTCTGTTAGGATCATCATTAGCACTTTGCCGAGATGGCTTGCCGAGGCGGCCGCCCTGGCAGGACGAATTTTTACCGGTAAATTGTCGGCCGGGGGAGACTTTTCTGGGGGAGACGATTTCATAATAGGGAGGCTTTTTATGGGACCGGCGATATTTAAATAAAGAGGAGACATATCATCATTTTTATTACGCCAGCAAGGCAGCACATCACATATATACAGTTTGCTACCTTTGATGGTGAATAACGATGCATAAAAATACACACGCTAACATGCAACATAAAATTCTACAGTTAAAGTAGGCCTACACTAAAAAACATACACTAAAATTCACATAGTAAAATGAAAATAAAAGTCAAAATCAAAATAAAACAGTACGTGCAAAATTGTCCCATATTATGTGCTTTATTTCCCTAGCTGTCATTGAATCGACATCATGACTGTATTCATCAAATCCGTGGTTATCACTTTCATGAGGGAGACATTTTAATATGACACCGGCCATGATTAGAGCAATAATTATTGCAAAACACTACCGAATCGGCGATGCACACACACACGCACACACATGACACGGTGCAGCCAGCAGACGTACCACCGCATTAGTTAGCCACATTTTGTCTTTTTTCCCGTATAGCCCGAAATCGTCTTATAGGAAACCTGTTCTGAAGACTGAGCAAGGTTAGCAGCCTAGCGATACATAACCGTTGTCAATAGGAACGGAAATCACAGTTGGAACGGTTATTTGCACTTGAGATTAAGGAAGAAAGCCGTCCTCATTCGAGCTACGAGTGGCTTATCCAATTATTTAGCTCCATAAACTACTTAGCAGATCAAGTTTACAGGTTTATCCGTACATGGTGACGCTGTAATTGAACGGCAATTCCAATCCATGCATAGAGCGAACAAGTAGGCCTAATTTTTGTGAAGTTGCTGCAATAATAAACAGCTGCAACGTGACATGTATGTATGACAGTAAGTAAATCAACTACTGGTATTGTGTTGAATTAATAAATGAAAACAATCCATCATTTTTTTCAATAGCGATAGACAATGGGGTACATGCATTGTTGCATATCCCTCACAAATCGAATGTTTAAGCTCAGGCTTCTCAATGCTTCTCTATACACGTATTACTGTTTATGGTTTAAATGTTTTTCAGTGCTGAACAGAGTCGAGCCGCTGTTCTATCGACTAAGACGTTTTGTCAGTGTTTATTTTATACCTAACTACGGCCTATACAACGCTTCGTAAGCGGCTGCAAATTTACAGCCCAGTCTGCAGGCATTTATTGCGTCAACGTGTGTATCCGTGCAGCATACCTGTAGACGGAGGCACGTTAAATGAAGCTTAAGCCGGTGTGCTAAATCACGCGCTGTTTAAATCAGCAACGAGCTAGGAGAGCGAGCAATCTACGATGTAAACATTTCTTCATCACGGCTGTGAGACCAAGTTAATTTCCTAGCTGATAAATCCGAACTTAATGCAAGAGTGCGGTCGTGCGAACTGCGCGCTGCCATGCGATGCCAGCCAATGGCGCAGCCAATTGAAGGAGGGGGAAAGAACACGGGGAACCGAGCTTCTAATCGGACCTCACAACTTTTCGATTAAAATTACCAAAAAAACAACTTAGTTTAGTTATGATGTTTGTCAATAAACGCAGAATACTAAAATACTGACAATGGAATTATCATTGAAGCTGTATCATGGGCGGTGCCAAGGGGGGAGGGTGGCAGGAGAAAAACAGCGATGCCCCCGTGACCTTGCTCTTGCCCCTGGCTGCCCCAGGAAAAATTTTAATGGTAATAAAGTGCCCATCGGTAACCATAGGCTTACACATGCCAAGGTCCGACTTATTAAACGTCATTTTTGCAAGACACCACACACATCTGTGACTTTTTGCGTTTCCAGATATCAAATTAGCGGCTTCTATTGAACGTCCAAAAGTTAAAAGTGTTTCAGCTTCAGGGGCTCCATGACCCGCTGACAAGGAGCCCTGCCCCTGGACTCCGTTACGTCTTTTGCTGCACACAACAACCGAATACAATGGTCGACAAAAAATTATTGCCCCCCTGTGCTCTGGCCTTTCCCCCTTTCTCCCAGCTTCAGATTTCTAGCGCCTCCCATGAGCAGCATCATCCAGTCACTCACCGCATGCTTAAGAGTACTACATAATATCTTACAGTATTCACCATTTAAAATCACTCTGGAATTACATGACATTTTAATTGAGTGATATTACTTCACTCTGTGTACAGACCACTTGCGGAGGGTCTTTCGTAAAGTAAAGGTCTACTAAGGTAGACGTTATTAATCGAAACCGAATATTAGCTGATGACAATACTCAAAATAACGAGACGAGCTTTTAAATCTACAGTCAAAACCGTTCTCACAACATCATCCACTTCTAGAATTTGAGTTAACTGCTCGTACGAGTAATTATTAACGGCAGCAACATGGGTATAAAAATGTCCATGCTAGGCCTCCGTATATACTGACTCCTTCGGTGCCCTGCAGCACAACAGTGTCCTACCATCCATCCAAAGTGTCCGGACCCGATAAACGATTGAAACTCACCCAAGCTATCTGACTATATTCTCTGGCTGCCTTCCTCCATAAGAAGCGTCCACACTTCCTATTTCTGGCTTTCCAGGATTTAGCCTTCGGACTTTCAAGTTACTCTACCTTGTGAAAAAAGCCTCCTTGTTGCGCCACTGTCGGCAGGTTGGCTTCAGCGGCAGGTTTAAGACGACCGGTGCAAACTGTGACAAATGCTCATCGCGTAGGCTACAAGCTATCTAGTAGACCCTATATATACGCACTCGGCACTATACAGCACGTACAGTATATGTGCTGCTACGGACATAGTGGACAGACGTATCCGGGCGGCAGCCGGTGCACTTGAATAGTTGGACGGCGGACGATAGATGGCGCTAAGGTGGTGATTAGTTCCGAGTCCATTCGTCAGGTGGCACGACACGCCGGACACTTCTGCACTGGACATCCGTCCCTCCGTCCGTCGCTCCGTCCATCTGTAATTGTATAAACGTGGACGCTCGAAAAGAAGAGTGGCCCTGCAGGGCCTGCCTGCACTCGAAATAACTCCTGCTGACTTTCATAGGAGATATGCCGACTGCACTGCACTATATTCATCTAATGTGGTAGGAAAAAAGAAAAGCAAAACAAAACAAAAGCATGCAGCAAATCAGGAACAGCGAAATCTGAATTCAGCGTTAGAAATCAAAACGTTAGCTTTCATAAACTTAAACACGTTGCTACAGTAATAAAAGGTACAGTCCGGCACTTGATGTAACGCTGCTTATATACACAAGTTAGACTAGTGACCAGAACCGCTTTACAATCTCGGAGGTGGCAGCTGATTGGCATAAGCTAACGTGTTGTTCAGCATCCCAAGGTGATAAATTTACACCCCCTTACACCCTATTGACTTTACAGCTAGCTACGGCTATTCATCCCGCAACTGTATGAATAGCCGTTAAGTTATTTATCTCGCTGCCAAATAAATATCTTCTGTCATGAATAATTTTCGTGCCTGCGTGTTTGTTGGATAATTTTATTACTAAAATGGCACTTAAAAGGAATCTTCGTATGCGAAAGATCGGTCTATGCAGCTTGCTCAAGGTTGTTTGCAAATGAACCGCGGTGAGATTCAAACAGCACACCTACGAGTAAAGTAACGAGTTCGATACTTGAACGATTACAAAAGCACTTTCACCTTCCCAAAACACATGTGAACAACTTGCCCAGAGTTATTCCTTGGTAGCGAACCGGCCTGCGGTAGAACCCACGGCCTATCGATCGAGAATCCGATGCGCTAACCACTGAGCCACCAAGCTACAGACATATTCGTCGGTTGGGTACATTTCGCCTAATCTCATTTCGCGTCGTATACTTACCCTAACCCTAACCCTAACCCTAGTTCGATTTCGGTTGGGGCTCTGCAGTAGGCCCAACTGAAGGAGCGATTAGACGAAATGCTACGACACCTATTCGTCTATGCATGCATGGTGGCATGGTCCAACGATGACACCGATATTAGGCATACGCATACGTACATACATAACATGACACGCATTATGCAGACAAATTTGGCGATAACTATTTATTAATTCTGTACACGCATATGCTTTAACGAGCCTGCGCAACCGAAACAGATCGACAATGTGTCAAAATTGAACGCCAAAAACCTGCATCAACGATAGAACGACTGTAATCATTTTAACCTATTATAACGACGCACAGCTATACTTTGGCCTTATGCGTTTAGCCCAGAAGCGAAATAGAAAAGCCACTCTGACGAAAACCAGAGACAATCGTTGTTCTGGCAATAGATAAAACAGTCGCAGCTGTTCTACCAGTTTTTCTTACTCCCTCGGCGATCGGTCGTCACAAATCGTTTCCGATGCTACAGAGACTGCGAGAGTGCTAGTATAGCCTGTGCAAGATCGCCTACACGAAGAAGCCGGTCGCCCGCCAGCGCGCGATCCACCAGCCGCAAAAAATCACGATAAATTATGGGTCATTTTCTGGAGGTTTTTGACGTTCGACGACCTTGAACTTTGACTTTTTAAGCTGAAAAATGACACTTTAGTTACTCTTGCGTCGAAGATCGTTCGCACCAGCGTCGGGTTATCTATGGCCTTCAAGTTTCAAGTTAAGAGCTTATTTTAGACAATAGGGTGGACGGACGAACAGGCAGACGCACTACACACCTGGAAACCGACATAATGTAGCTATCCACTGATAGTTTTTACGCGCGACAGCATCTAATGCTTCGCGCGTCTTAGCCATCGTCGAGGCTTCCGTCCGTCTGTGTGTCCGTTTGTCTGTTCGTCACACTTTGTGATTGTATCAAAACTGTGCAAAACCTTTATTGTTAGCTCTGCAAAAGATTTACTTTAGGGTTTATAAAACTTTTTTTAGAAATTCGAAGGACGCTAAATAAAAAGGGTTGAAAAAATTTGCGATTTTCAACCAAAAAGTTGTTTTATCTCAAAAAAGAGCCAACGTTATTATTAATCACCAATAGGAAATCGTACACACGCTTTCAATTAGCACCAAAAGCAATAACCTTAAATGACTTTGAACACTAAAATAGAAGTTTTATCGATTTTTTGCGATTTCTGGTTCCAGCACACATTCTAAGAGTAAATTGAGCCAAAATCACTAAGGATAAACCAGGACAACCTGCAAATAAAATTTTTAGCATTAAACGTGGCTTTCAATGATCCGGTTTTCAAATCCCTAGCTTTAAAAAAACCTGCACACGCGGGCATCAAAAACGAGTACCCCTGTAAAAAGTGGCTATTTTACTGTTGTTGGCTCCTCTAGCGTGAAAACGGCTGCAGATACATAGACTTGCTGTTTGTCGTAACAAGAACTGCTGACGAACTTTTAAGAGGTATCAACATTGATGACCTTAAACGACCTTAAATCCCCAAAATTAGAGCTTTTAGTAACTTTTGCGATTTTCCGCTGCGGCACTTACTGCAAGTGGTTGGCGGCGTGGCGTAGCGGTGACGCGCTGAATCACATCAACGAGGTTACTCTACGGCGGGACCGTTTAGTACTTGGATGGGTAATTGTCCACGGTACGAAGCCTACTGTAGGTCGACTCAGCCTTCTACCCTCTATGGGTTGGTAAAATGAGTACTGATGGTGGTTACGGCGATCGCTAGGGATGAAACCGCGAGTTCTGCGTAACAGTAGGCCCTGTGGCCAGGACTGCTGGTATACTGGCCCAGTCGGTTAAAGGCGCTGGCTGTTAATTAGAGCTGGCCATCCGGTCGACTTGGGTTGTATGCTAGCTTAATTGGGTTTAACCATCGCCGGCTCAAAGCGCCAAAAGGTGATGAGCTCCCTCGCAAAGGAGCTAGCTGTCTATGTAAAATCTTCTTCTCTCTACTTACTGCAAGAGTGAATTGAGACGAAATGGCTGGGGAAAGATCAGGACAACCTGCACATGAAATTTTTAGTAGAGAAAGTAGATTCTAACTGTGTGAGTTTCGACTTCTTAAGCTTGAAGAGTCCTCCATACGGAAGCCTCAAATTTGGGTACTCTTTCAGAACGCATTATTATTCTATTGCACGCTGTACATTGATTTCCCGTATAGCGGCACCGAATGGATGCTGTCGCGCGTCACGTCACACGGTATAGTGGTCACAATGCTGCAAGCAGAACCGCTAGCGCGAGCGCGCGTGCCTCGTCACATTGCTGTAGCGTACTAAAAAATACTAATTAACTCTAGTGACTGAAGCAGTAGTTTATAGTACACAAATATGACTGGATTGAAAAAGTGTAGTTCCTCGTATGTCGTTACTTGTTACGAATAAGTTGGGTCTCAAAAATTACTACTATCGACAGACGTCTTAGCAACTTAAACCACTAAGCCAGCCGTTAAGGCTCCAGAACAGTCGAGACCTTAACACTCGGCGTGATCGGAGTCGAAAAAAAGTCTTTAACGCTAACTCCCCCCCCCTCAAAACATCTGGAGACATCGGTATCAGAACAAAATCAGAAACAGAAATCGGGATCACGATGGCGCGTCGCGTGGCCTCCGATGAAGCCTACCGTCCGGTGCTCGGTAACTAGTTTGTTCCTGACTCTATTCCTGGCTTTAAACTGGTTTTAAATCAAGTTACATAGGCCTACAACTGGTCGGAAAAAGGCAGCTTTCCTATCTTCCCTTTTGGATCTGCCAAAGGTGGCTAAGCGGTTTTTGGCCATGGCAGACAGTCACGATTTTCATTAGACATGGGAAGCGTGCTGCGAAAGCAGTAGAACGTGGCGCTGTCATTTCATGGTAATTAGCAGCGACGGCCGCACTGCAGCAGGTGTAGACCGTGTAGATAGGCCTACACTATACATTGCAGTAACCAGTTCCGGTTACTAGAGGAAAAAGCGAGACAAATGATTATTGGGATGTGGCGTGCGTAGGTCAGAAGTAGTAGTGTTAGATTGCCACGTGCCTGGAGGGCCACGAAGTCACAGGTGTCACACGAATATAACCCACCCCGGACATCCTCCAACGTCAAAACCCCCTCTACCGGCGTGGTAGGACAAAACCCCCTCTGCAGCTGAACCTCTCGGGGTTACAATTCCCCTACCGGAAACATTCTGTATTTTTGCCAAATTTGTGAGTAGGCCTATGCACTGACGTATATTTGTCATTACTGAGTAACAGTGTGGTACAAGGCACATGGATTAGTGGTCTGACGGTAAGGTGTCGAACTGTCGATCAAGAGGCTGTGAATTCGACTTCAGATCGAGCCGCTATCAAATGGTTAGTGCAAGATGGGTAATTGTTTGTAGACAAGTAAACCATCTCGGTATATAACTAACACCAAAGTTAACTCAGCCTTCTATTCGTCCGAGATGCGTTCACCTAGGTCGGGTGGCAGGTGTAACCCCGGGTAACGCTTCCAAGTTTCTGAGATGGGTTATACTATGACAAGCCTTTTTAATCTGACAAACAGTTGACTTTTTTTGCTAAATTATCCGTTTATTTTTTATTTTTTAATATTTGTTATATTTTTTTTCGATTTGCCTAAATGGTACCGAAGTCTTGAAGACTATTTTGCAGTGCACACCACGTAAAATTTTATAGTAGGCTATGTTCTTATGACGTTGAGACCTTTTGTATACCCTTCTTAGAAGAGGTTCTGCATGTTCTAATGCCTTGTATGCGAAGAAGGCTTAATCTGAGAGGAAATATGACCTGGAGGTTTGGTCCCCTCTTCGGAGTCACATGACTACACATGTACCTACCTATATGTTGTAATCAACGGTTCGTTCAGTTGTGCGTGACCTGAGGTGTTACCTGCCGTACATACGCAGCTGCACGCTTTGTTACAATAATCACATTGTATGCAGAGTTCCAATATCTGATAACACAAAGAAGTGATCGCGTTATGTAGGTTAATGTACAGGGTATTACATCCCATGACTGTTATGTACAATGTACATGTTGATTAAGTAAAATACGTTTTGTGACTCAGCCCTCAGCCAGACAGCAGCTCACACTGCGAGACGGCGGATATACGAAACTAGTGCATCGCGCGCTGCTTCGGTGCCTGTTTTTGCGTGCCAGCTTGCGCTGGCACTTATTAGTCGTAACGCCTACCCACGAAGGGATGACCAGGCTGAGTTGACTTGGGTGGTTGGTTACATACACCGAGATGGCACTGATGATAGTCAGAAATATAAGTACTAACCGGCCCCGGCGTAAAATAACTTCGTTGATCGGTCACAACGTGTTAACCGCTATAATTATTAAGCCGCCATCGACAGTTTTACGTCGTACTCTAGTTTTTACTTATTTAACGGGTGTACAAAACAGAACTCAACTGAACTACCAATTATTGCGCGCGCAACTAGCATCTTGAACTGAATGGCAGGCATTTCAGTTCTATCGCTTTCGTTTTCTGCACTACTTATGACAAATATACTTTTTGGCTGGCCGTACACATATGTAACGGTTTAACTTACGGTACGATTTGTTGTCTGTCTCTCTGTCTTTCTATTTGTTATGGATGTATTGTGGCTGGACGGTAAGTCGCAGGAAGTCGGCGATGGTACTATCGGATAGGGCGCTGGCGACTTCCTATAGGCTATCAATAGTAACCATGTCTCTATCTGCAGCGGTTTGGCCGCAATTTTCAATGAAAAGTTTTAAGCTATAAGCGGCCGTATCTCAGAAGCAGTCAGAGATAGGGCTAAGGTTACCACTAATGACTAATAGAAGATGGTATACGGCGATCCTTTGAGATTACATAAAAATCATTGACCTTGGATGACCACAAAGGTCACTGACAACCAGTACGGTCGGCTATCTTAGCGACAGCTGAGCTTCTTGTCTATAGATAGTCAAATGTAATGTAATCTATTCTACCCTGCATGGACCTTAAGGATTTTGGGAATCACGACCTCAACCTTTAGTGCTGTCACGAGTCTAGTAAGTCTTTCAAGAGTGAGTGAGTGAGTGAGTGAGTGAGTATAGGGTTTAACGACTCGATCAACACAGCATAGGTTGAGAGTCACATGCTTGATAGAATCGATTCGTTTTTTGGTGTTCTGTCAATGACATGTTAGATTCTTGGGCGAGGGAATGTCCGAGTACCTTTATCTGGCAGTTTCTTACTTGTCTACTGGCAAGATCGAATGATTATGACAGCGTGCATGCTGACACCAAAGATATAATGTCCCACCGCCATCGTTACACTGCGTCACATTGCCGATCAGATCAACTCGACCAAGCCAGATCGCACAATCGGGGAGTGGTCGGCAGGAGTGGTCGGGGTGGTCGACGTTGGTCGGCTTACGTTTATTCTGAATAGTCGACTGTCGAGCACAGATCGGGAAGTGTCGGGTATTGGTCAAGTAAAGGTCGAGTAGAGTTTGTCTAATTTTGGTGATACAGCATATTCGTGTGCGTTATTGCTCAAAAGCTGTCATTCCCCTGTTAAGAGATTAGCGATCCCAAAGTTTTGCACATCTGACTTAGTACAGCGACAGAGACTTTTGCCCTTCGTCCTGCATACTTGTTGGCATCAACTTTACTGTTAGCTTAAACTCGGTAAAAACTTTCTCTATTGAATTTTACGTGCGACAGCTATGCTAAGCGCGTCTTAGCTATCGTAAAGGCGTCTGTCTGTTTATCTGTCTGTCTGTTCGTCACTAACTGCGATTGTATAAAAATGCAAGCTAAGATCACAAAATCTTTATTGTGGCTGACACAAAAACTAAAATTTTATGCCGTTGGGAGATTCCTCGCGAACGACTGCGTTAAAGATATTGAGAACGAAAAAGACTTCGCATAGACAGCTAGGTCCTTTGCGAGGGAACTCATCCTCTTTTGGCGCTTTGAGCCGGCGAGGGTTAAACCCAATTAAGCTAGCATACAAACCAAGGTGGTCGAATGGACGGCTATAATTAACAGCCAGCGCCTATAACCGACGGTCCGGTATACCAGCAGTCCTGGCCACAGGGCCTACTGTTACGCAGAACTCGCCGTTTCTTCCCTATAGCGATGGCTGCAACCACCGGCAATACTCATTTTTCCATCCCACGGAGGGTAGAAGGCTGAGTCGACCTAGTTGGTTTGGTTTCATACCGCGGACAGTCACCCATTTAAGTTCCCTCTATAAAATTAGTGACTTTATCGCCATTGGCATGTCTAGCGTGAAAGACGTTGCCGACATGCACAGATATGCTGCTTATGATAGCAAGCGCTGCTGACGAGTTTTCCGGAGATACAAACATTGAGCAACCTTGAAGTCAAAAAAGCGGGATTTTAATAATTTTTTCGCGATTTTTTCGCGGCAGCGCATATTTTAACAGTGAATTGCACCGAAATTACTAGATAACGTGTACATAAAATTTTTCGGCACATTTTATTGATATTTACAATACAGAATATTTATCTGGCCGCCGTATCAATAGTCTAACAGCTATTCATACGGCGATCCGGATAAAATATTTTCATTTTACCCGGGCCGACTACTTGTCCGGCAGCTGTCTAATATATATTTATATAGGGTGTTCGTAGATACCGGCTACGGCCCTGCCTCTGCGACGGTAGGCCTACGGGTGCGTCGTACCGCCGCAGAAACACGACGGCAGCCGGCCAAATGGCAACCTCAACCCTACGAACTAGGAAGTCACGGGTATCGCTGGTCGGCAAGTTTAGTGTTTGCCTCTAGCAGCCTCAAATTCATCACCAATGTTACACGATTAGTCAAGGTGTGCATTAACGTCACATAAATCCCTGAAATAAGCTAACCATAATCCTAAACCCTAAACGCTAAAGCGCAATGTTAAGACTAATATGTAGTGACAAAGCACAACCCTAATGACAGGAACCGACACTGGTGTCGCCGCCTAGCGATTTTAATTGAATCATAATTGAATCTATGACTGGGCAACCAGCAGAGCCTCGTTTTCGATTCACTAGATAAATAGCATACAGGCTATTTAAACGGTCGCCGGACGAACAGTCACCACGCTGATTTTAACCGTCGATTTTCTAAGTGCAAAAAGTTCTATGGAAACCTCAAAGTTTTGTACAATTTCAAAACGCATGAGTATTTTATTGCAAGTTCTACACTGATTCCACAGGTGGGAGCACTGATGATGTCGCGCGTCACGTGAGCATTGCTCAGATTACTTGTAATTAACTTGCCACTGCCGTGTTTGCAAGTTGCAACCCATAGTATCGGTTTGGTCAAGTTTCGTCAGCAACTTATTCAAACGCGACGGAGACCTATAATTTGGCCTATATAATTCCTGTTCTGAAAGTCGTTGATAAACTTATTCACCTCATACCTTTTTCAAAGTACAAAACTTTAATTAAAACTTTATCTTTTGTGCTAAAAAACAATGCATCGTTTTTGTTGCTTACACAACAGCGACATGTCATTGGTAGAAATTGACTTGACCGAAAAGTTGTTTGTGCCGGTATCTAACAAGAAATTTGAGTTAATGCTCATGAAACGTGCGACGCATGTTGAAAATGAGACAAATATAACTATAGAAATTATAGTTTTCTATAATATACTAGCATATATGCAAATATTAATTACTCTACATATGTGAGTTACATTGAAGGCACAAGATATTTTTCCGGCAGCTGTATCAATAGCCATGGTTACTTTCACTACTATTTCTCTTAATCATAACTTTAACCTTAACCGTAACCCTAACCCTATTTCTAGCTCTAAATTTAGACTAATTTATGTGACAATACTGCGACATCCGAATAAAAATGACAACTTTTACTATATTTTTCAGTTCACGGGCGCGAGTTTCAACTAGCACAATTAGGAAAATTTTTCCTCCTGATAAATAGCCGTTCCTCATCGGTCTGGCTATTAATTCTGCTGCCGGATTAATAGCCTACAGGCTATTTTATGGCTGCCGGATGAATAGTCAGTGCGTACATGTAAACTGTTCATAGTTTTTTTCGCAGTTTTTATGCAAACACGTATACAGAAGCTGACGAATGTTAAATATTAATGAGCAGATGTTTGATGCAGATTAATAACAATATTTAATTCAGATAAGCTGGTTACGGTCGTCACGTTATTCTTTTATATTTTAAGCCCTCAATAGTTGCAACGCGTGCGTGCAAAATAAATAATAACCATACAGCGGTATAACAGCGTCATGAAAATAATATTATGAAAAGCTTATGAGTTAGACGTGTCCAGAACTCAGCATATGTTGGATTATGCTTAAATATACTTGTAGACAAATATAATAATATATAGGTAATAATGTCAGAATAAATACACACACACTGCGGATATGCATTTGTAACAGATTTTCACACATTTTCAGTATTTGTGCATATTTAAGAATGTATACTCTACTTTTTAATGATTTTGATAATAAACGAAACAAATCACAAAGAAATATAGAGTGTACACTTTGAATTAAAAAAACTGCACCACTTTTTGCGCGCGAAAGCTAGCATAGCTATAGCGCGTATTAGCTATGGCAATTCTGTCCGTCCGTCTGTCCGTTTTCTGTCTCTCACGACCCGGTACCGTTCTAAGACCAGGTAAGATAGAGACTTCGGGTTTACGCCATATTATAGCCTAGAGACTCTTGTATTTTGTGACAAAATTTCATGCCGCCGGGTGAAGAGGGTCACCTCGAACGAGGAAAGAAAAAGGGGCACCCCCTCTAAAAAGACATTGTTTTAGCGCTATTGGCTTATCTAGCGTGAAAATAATTGCAGATAGGCACTGACATGCGGCATATCATAAAAGCACTGGCGACGAGCTACTTAGGGGTGTCAACATCGATGACGTTGAATGACCTTAAACACCCAGAATAGGAGGCTTTATTGAATTTTTCGTGATTTCCTGAGACAATAAGCATTTCAGGAGTGTCGAAATGGCTGGAGACAGACCAAGATAATCTGCATATGATATTTTCAGCACTGAATGTAGACTTTAGCAGTCTACGTCCCGACCCCCATATGTTTAACGAGGCTTGTGCACGCGAATGTCAAAGAGAAGTACCTCCCCCAAAAAGTGGTTATTTTTCCGATATTGGTTTGTCCAGCGTAAAAATGATTGCAGATGCTCTTTATCATAACAAGCAATGATAACCTGCTTTTTAGTAGTATTAACATCGATGACCTAGAATGACTATGGACCCCAGAATAGGGGCTTTTAGTAATTTTTATTCGCGATTTTCGGCTGCAGAAAAGTGAACTGCGATGAAATGGATGGATATAGACCAAGACAACTTGCGAACAGGAACTGCTATAGGGTCTCGAGCGTCTCATGAGCATTGGCTCAGATTTCTTGTTATTGTACATATAGTCGCCAAATGTTAACAAATTTTAAAAAAAAAATTGCTGCGCATTTGGTGGACAATTAGCAATAAGGTAGTTATTAAATATCCCAACGCTATACTACCATGTAAAACACAGATTTTAAAAAATCAGTAAAATCACTGAAGTACATATGCCAAAAAATTAATTTCTGAAACAATTTTCCTACTAATTGTTGTTAAAAAATTTAATTACCCTTAGTTATAAATATTCATTTTTTGATGTGTGTAAACAAAAGCAGGCGATATTATTGCAAATATTAATTTTTAATGCAGTGACAATGTATTGGTATTGTAACATACAATTTAGCTATGGAGACAAAACTTTGATAAAAAATGTGTAATAGTTTAAAAATACAGCTTTCGGATAATAATGGCGGAATTTTAAAAAATAAACCGTAGAATAAAAAGAGAGAACACTTTACTAAACAACGCAAAAACTATTTATTTGGCAACCGTACAAGCTATTTGCACGACTGCCGTATAGAGCCCACAGTAGCCTGTGGCCTATTTAGCCGGTCAAAGAATTTTACGAATTCGTCCACTTTAAGCTCGTGCCAATAATAAACTTCGGAGTTTTTTGGGTGTCGCGGTATTGTCACATAAATTGCAGTTAAGGTAGGGTTAGGGTTGGGGTTAAGGTTCGGCTTATGCTTAGGCTTAAAAGAAATCTCGTAGTAGTGAAAATTGACGCCATTGTTCGTGTAACAATAATTCGGTACATATTTTACGCATATTTACATTATATTACATTTCGCTAAATGACAGCAACAATCAGACATGTTTGCACAGAGTGCTGTTGGGTTACTTGAGTATCGTTTAGGGTTTGGGGTTAAAGTTAGTTATAGGGTTAGTGTTAGTTATCGAAATGTGTAAAAATGTCAACAACCTAAGACAAATGATATTACTTTTTGGTGTGCGAATTGAAAGATATTTTTACGCATTATGCGACGATACGTCGACATCCAAATAAAACCGCGAAATACATTACGACTCAGTCACAATGCACGGTCGCGAGTCACAATGGCCTTGCTGGCTAAATGTCAGTAGAATGATACCCTACTTCGGTAGGGTTTTCTACGACAAAAGTATAGATGCTTGTAGTACCTAAAACCACCCAAAACGGCTACCGGATAAATAGCCAGGCCGGTTAGCAACGGCTATTTATCCGGTAACCGGATGAATATTTCCAAGCTATTCATCCGGCTGCCGGACAGATATGCTCTGCCTACTGACAAACATTAAATGTAAAGCAGGAAGCACCGACCAAAGACATGCGAACGTCAGACTGAAGCATGCACGTGGGGTCTACTGAAGAAAACATGACCACTGTGGATGGCCCAATAAGACAGGAGAGCCAGAAAAAAACATCGTTCAAATGCCAGATTTTAAAAGAGACGGGCCGAACACTGTGTAGCATCGTCCAGATCATTCACTGCGTTTTGTGTCTGAAGTGTCCGTCGTTTACCATGGTGTTGATGCAACACTCTTGCTCAGCCTTGCTGTCTCTTATTGTTAGTTTTTACTGACGTACCCGGTAGATATTTATTCCACGAACTGTGTACTATAACCTACTATGATACTAACTGATAATGAAATAAAGTGATAATATGTTTCTTATTTGATTTTTTTGTATGTGCTGCGATAGTGTATGTGTATTATGGTAAATAAAGTTGAATACACTGTGTCTCAAAAAAGCGGTCGCGAAATATTGACCGATTTTTAAAAATTCTTTTACTTCTACACTCTGTGGATAGTTAGTAATATTGGGTTATTAAACATCCCACCACACCTAAACTGCGTCTCTACACTACCATGTGAAACTGACTAAAAGCTTGTATGAGTTCAAAAATACAGTTGGCAAAGAATTTTGGCGGAATTCTCAAAAATAAACAGCAAATGGGAAGGACTGGACTTATTACTAAAAGACATGAAAGCATGCACGTACTGTAGGAGCGTGACCACTGTGGATAAACTGGTAGGCTTACTAAACTAGGAAAGCCAGAAACAAATACCAGATATCCAAAAAGACGGTTATAATACAGCGTAGCATCGTACAGTTCATTCGTCGTGATTTTGGTTTGTAGTGTCTTTCGTTTACCAACACGCTTGCTGCCCATTAACATTAGTTTTTCCTACATTTTTATTTCACGAGGTAGTGTAGCGACACAGTTAAGATATGCTGTAATATTTAGTAATCATTTTATTGCCAATTGTCTAGGAAGTGTGTTAATGAAAAAAATGCAAATCGGTTAACATTGCTATGGACAATCACAAAGTGTGACGTTTTATTGAGACACAGTGTATAAAACACGGGTGCAAGTCAAAGCGTGACCAAACGAAAGACAGTGCTTAGGCCACACGATTGATGTCGACATTGTAGAATAAATGTACTAGATAACCCTCTGAAGTGTATAAGTTTGTTTATAGTTTTTATTTATCCTATACTTTAGACCGTGGTTTAACATGAGCATAGCCTTTCAGGGTGTCTATCACACTTGAGTTTAAGAATTAACTTAATTAGCAAATCCTCGTTTTTTTCTTTTCTTTTGCTTTTTCTCTATCCCATTTTTTTCTTTTTTTTCTTTTGAGTCTAGCTAGGGAGCCTAAGCTCTAAAAACTTTTTTGTTGAAGCTTTGGCAAATTCCAGTCGCAGTAAATTTGGAGGTATGTTGGGCAGTCACGAGTAACACAGGCTTGCACAAAGACAATACATTTTGTACCAATTACAGAATCGATATGATACTAATGAATTTGACAGCAAATGCTGTATATATCCTGTCCCAGAAATCTGTACCAATGTTATTTTTAATAGCTGTATGAAACATTGGCCGACTTTGATAATTTTTGGCAAGCAACATTGGCAAAAAACTTGACATAAACAACTACAGTTTTGTGAAAGTTTTAAAAAAAGTTTATGCAGAAAAATTACACGCGCAGATAACTTGAATTGTTGTAAGCGGCCAAACCTCAAGTTCTGTATTTTACAAAGTAGTGTAGCAACAGTATTAAGGTAAATAGGCAAAATATGGCACGGAATATTTATACGGCGGCCGTATTAACTATGAATAGCATATCGTCTAATCATATGGTTATCGGATATCCGGTACTACCTGGTCGGCTATTTATCCGACAGCCGTCTTGGACGGTCTTATCCGGCAAATACGAGCACCGCACCGGCTAAGGTCGTGTCTCTATAACGGTACAGAGTTTACAGACACACGTACTCACGGCAGTCGGCCAACTGACGACCTCAACCCTAGCAGGTAAGGTATCATGGATAGCGCCAGTCGACAAGTTAAATGCTTGCTTTAAATGCTTTTAATACACTCGAATTTATGAACGATGTTACCAGCTTAGTTTGGGTGCACTAACCTTAAGTCTAATCCTAAACCCTAACCTTAATATTAATCTTAATTGTACTCTATTACGCAAAACGTTAAAGTTAGCGAGCGACGCTAGTGCGGCCGCCTATCGAACATAATCGAATCTATGACTGTCGTACAAATAGTCAGCGCGCAAAAATATAGCCATTTTAATGATATAATGATAATGATGTTGCTTGTCAAGAATTATCACAATCTGCCAACGTTACGGAGTTATTTAGAAAATAACACTGGCATAGTTTTTTTGGGACACGGTGCATGTAAATCAACATACATGCTAAAAAGTGGCTGGATTTTTGACTAGTTATAAGTTGAACAAAATATAGGTTGCCCTAAAAATAAAAACACATTTTGCATACACAACTAACTAGGACTAACTGAAGTTTACACGTACCGAAAAATTATAGCAATCGCTGAAGCATATCCTAATAATGAATTTCCATTTTACATGGTATTTGTAATTCGTTAATTCGGCAAGCCAAATTAGGCCTAAACTGTGAGACGAGCAAGCAATATATTTCAGTCGATTGGTATAAGTGGCCTGACAATACAACTTAATCCGTGCACTTCTATAGTCTACTGAGTTTATTTAATTTCATCTAAGGTTATAAAAAGCAACAATTATAAGCCTATACAATGTATATTTCTTTCTGAAACGTGGACTTTATACCTTTTGGTTGGGCTACACGTTTTGCAGCGATGACTGCCAGGTATAATTATCATGTACGCTGCGACCGTTCTAGACATAAAAAGCGGTTGAAAATAAACTTCATGTAGTAAATATGTTCATACAATTTTGCACAAGAGCAACTGTTGACGGATAGTATGTAGTAGGCCTATGTAAACTATTGCCATACTCACCACGTTTGCTGGCTTGAATGCATTCAGTAGGCCTGTCTAACCATTGCCTCATATAGCAAAAAGCTTTCATTGAATGAACAGCTGTGAGAGTACATTATAGCCTACCAAGCGCACGAACAATAAACAACCAGTGATGGGCGAAGCGCGTGTTTTTATAAACATTTTAGAAACAATCCTGGCATGATATAAACGTACAATAATCGAACTAGTAAGACGACTAAATTATAGGTAATCCAGTTAATTTTTTTAATATATGAAAAAATAAATAAGCTTAGTTAATTTTTGTACTAAAATTGAAACATTTAAACTAAAACTAATAATTTTACACTGCATGTAATTATAAAATAACACATCAAGTTCTACATAAAAATGTTTAAAGAAATAAATAAGTTTGCATATATTGTATAAATTTATATTGACTTCACTTTATGACTATTTATCCAGCAGCCGTTAATTAGTTTACAGGCTATTTAGTCTTCGGTAGAGTTTGCACGTGACCGCGTGCCACTACTGGTGCAGCCGGTACGAGCATTGTGGGCTGCCGGATAAATATCTTGGCGGCTAGATACGGCTATTTATCCGGCAACTGAATCAATAACTAAGCGGCTATTTATTCTGTTGCCGGCAACGGGATAAGTATCATGTGTCTGGAATTTATACTATATCGCTAAAAATAACATTATAAGTAACATTATGATTTGTACTAATGAAATCTATATGACGAACTCGGTTTATTTATGCAACATAATGTATGATTTTAATATAATTACGACAGACGAATAACAGAGTATATATGATAAGCTATAAGAGACGCGAGGCATAAATAATTTGTTTATTATTGGCTACCGTTATGTATGGTGAATAAGTTAAATATATACGTTTAGCATTATAACAGGATGTCGCAAAAACACATTATGTGCATGCATACGACAAATATACGCACATTTTCGCTGTGCGTCAAAAACGTTGAACTTTCCATTCAAGCACACGATATTTATCATTTATTTAGTTGCCGTTAAATAGCCGTAGCTAGCCGCCAAGCTATTTATCCGGTAGCCGTCTTCGATAGCCGTGGCCGGTGCTGCACCGGTAAATTTTGTAATGGCACTCAGTCGCAGGAAAACCTTACCGAAGACTAAAAGATAATTCCCACAAAATAGCTATTGTTACGGCAACGATGGTGTAATTTTTCACTTCTATTGTTTTTAAGCCTAACCAAAGCCTAAGCTTAACTCTAATATGTGACGATACAGCGACACTAAAACTAACTGCAAACTTCATTTTGTCTCAGAATCGACGTGTGCGAGGTTTAACTGGCCGAATTCGTAAAAAGTCTTTGACCGAATAAATAGCCCACTGTGGGCTATTTATTCGGTCAACCGTATAAGTAGCCCATACGCTAGTTGTACTGATGCCGGGTAAATAGTCACCGCGTTTTCATGTGATATCTTTCACAGGTGTCATATGATTCTGCTACTTTCTAGCATAAACTTATCTCAAAAAATTTAAAACAAAATGTATATGCGCAGCCCAAGACATCTCGCTTGTTATATGTTCGCACTCTGCCGTGTTAAAATTAGCTTTGCATCTAAACGCACACCGTTGTTGTAGTTATTTTCAAAAGTCTATTTGCATTTCTGACATTTTAACTTTTATAAAAAAATTCGGAATCAATTGCTTAGCTTTAAACTCTTTAAAGTTATGCCAATTTTTTAAATGTGATTTCTATTTTGTTGTGTGGTCTGACCTACAGCAACACGTCACTGGTCAGTAGCGTAAACGGCTGCACGCCTGTGTGAGAACTGTTGGGCAACAGTTTAAACGTTTGCGTTGGTAATATAAATGGACTTTTTACTTGTTATAATTAACGTTACTTTATCCGATGTGACAATTGGAGTTTTTTTGTGAAAACTTTTTATTCAACACTGTTATGTATGCCTTAATAATTGTTGTCAGTTTTAACAAGGTACAGTGTAAACATATAAAAGGAGATGTGGCAGGCTGTGTAGGCCTATAATGTGTTTGTTTCAATTTTTATTGTGTTTGTGTCAAGAAGTGGCAAAATTAAATGACATCAGACTTATTTATCTAAAGTATAAAATGTGGCACAAGTTGCACAACGTTTTCTGTCTATATACGATCTATACAAACTTTATGTAACATATTTCATTTTTACTTATAATAATACAAGTTATTTATTTTAAAAGGCGTTAGTATAAATTGTAATTTCTACAAGTATCGTATTCAAAATAAAAAATAACCTTTCGTTTTAAAATTGCATAATATGTTATATTGTTTTAATTTATAGAAACATAAATTATTGTATTATTAAGATTTTTTTTATTATAAATTTATTCTATATTTTTAAATAATCAAATATTTATTTGTAATTAGATGTATAGCACGCCATCGAATATTTTTATGAGTGGCGTGTATTTTTAAATATTATAATTGCAACGGATTTTATTTATGTACCAAACAGTTATTGATTGATGTTTGAAAACATTCGCTTTGTTTTACTGTTAATGTTCTAGTATCTAATAGTCTAGTATTTGACAGTGTTGACATAAAAACGATTGGACAAACGCTATACGTGTTTTATTGTTGTGTTTTGTTATTTTTTTTTATACCTAAGTAAATATAGTGTGCTATAATATTTGTGAGCGCACGTTAATTTTGCATGCCAATAAAGATAAAAAGTCATATGTGATATTAAAAATAATCAAGTAAATGGCGTTAAGAAAAAAAAAACCGTTGCAAGATATGTGTATCGCAATTTAGAGAACTTATTAGTTTGTGAATATAACTTGCAAAAATTCACGAAACATATACTTGCACTTGATTGTTTTATGAATAAAACTGCAGTATAGATATATAGTTTTATTAACGATGTTATATTATATTTTTCAGTATATGTTTAATTTAAGCCAACGATTTATAATTTAATGTAATCACCAATTAACACACCAACAAATAGTTAAAACTATACAAAATTATACAACCCGACCGCTTGGTCCATAATAGTAAAACATCAAAGTATCGTCGTACTCATAAACGTATGATGTCAAAATGATTTCACTTGCTACGTTTAGCATTGCAATGAATGGCCAATAAAGATCTTATCACACCTCGAACACTACTTTATGAAATAAGATCAGCTTATAAATAGCCTATAAAATTTTTGCCTGCTTATGTACCGCATTTTTGTTGCACAGCATTGTGTACGACAAATCCAAGACAAATCGCAATAGTGGAATTTTGGCCTAAAGTAGCAAATGCAAGTTTAGCCGCAGTGACTCATGGCAATAGATACAGAGAAGAGAAAAGCAGAGACCAACAATATTAACTGCTGACGTCATTAAGCGTGACGTCAGATGGGTCCCGGGATTCCATTACGTCATTAGTCCAGCGGCCAATGATTGGCTGTTTACATTAGCGCCCTGCGGCCGGGTAAAAGCCTCGTGTACAGGCTTATTACTATCGACATTTGTCACAATATGCGAGGTAAACATGGGTCCTCTACTTTAGCTCTCTGAAACGATACGGTAAAAGTTAATTACAAATTTCATGCCGGGAATACTCAGCCGAAAACAGACAAGTAATCTGAGCAAAGCTCATGTGACGCTTGAAACATCGATTCTACCCCCTTAGGAAATCACTGCACAACATGCAATAAAATAACAATGCATTTTGAAAGGGTACCCAAACTTTGAAGCCTACGTACGAAAAACTCTTTGAACCCAGGACGTCAAATTTTGGACGGTTACAATCAACGTTTTATGCTGCAAATTGTTTTTGCAGATTGTCCTAGATTATCTGCAAAAATTTCGGCGCAATTTACTGTTGAAATATGTGCCGTATCCTGAAATCGCGAAAAAGATTACTATAAACTCGCCTTCGGCTTGAATTTTACATCGTTCAAGGTCCTCAATGTAGGTATCCCGAAAAGCTCGTCAGTAGTGTTTGTTATGATAAGCAGCAATTCTATAGCTATCTGGACCTTTTTTACGCTAACAAGTAATTTGAGCAAAACTCATGAGACGCGCGCCAGTCTAGCAGTTCCTGTTCGCAGGTTGTTTTGGTCTATCTCCATCCATTTCGTCGCAATTCACTCTTGAAATCTGCATGCGCCGCAGCCACAAATGGCATAAAACCACCTATTTTGGGGGTTCAAGGTCATTCAAGGTCATCGATGTTGACACCACTAAAAGCTTGTCACTATTGCTTGTTATGATAAGCAGCATGTCTGTGCCTATCTGCAACCGTTTTCACGCTACACCCGCCAATAGTGGTAAATAACCATTTATAGCGGAGTAGCCGTCTTTAATGCAAACTTGTGCAGGCTTCTTGAACCTACGGGGTCGGCACTTAGACAGCTAAAATCTACGTTTAATGCTGAAAATTACATACGCAGACTGTCTTGGTCTATCTCCAGCCATTTCGTCGCAATTCACTGTTAAAATGTGCGCTGAAGCCAAAAATTGCAAAAAATTAACAAAACCTTTCTTTTGGGAGTTCAAGGTCGTTCAAGATCATCGATGTTGACAAAACTAAGAAGCCCGTCACCAGTGCTTGTTATGATATGCAGCAAGTCTGTACCTATCTGGAGCCGTTTTCACATTACAAAAGCCAATAGCGGCAAAAAACGTCTTTTAGAAAGGGTACCCCTCTTTGACGCCTTCGTTCGCGGGGAACCCTGTCACTCATGGGCACAAAATTTTGTCACGATAAACTAGAGTCCTTGGGGCAGCACACAGTGAAAATCTAGTGATCCTATAGCTTGCGTCGTTTTGACACAATACCGCAGTGTCACGGACGGACAGAAGACGGACGGACGCCTCGACGATGGCTAAGACGCGCTTAGCACTCACACGTACTGTCGCGCGTAAAAACGAGCCAACGCAGTAAAATTACGACTTTTAGGGGATTACTTTTGTTCGACGCCCTCGTGCGTAGGCCTAGATTCTAACCTGGGGTTGGCACTAAAACTGCTAAAATCTACGTTTCATGCAAAAAACTTCATAAGCAGGTTGTCTGGATCTATATTCAGCCATTTACCCACAAATTAATTCATATACTCCATGCATGCCATGAACCCCAAATGACCTTACATTTTTGCCTGTGAATACCACAGTCTTGATAATCTTTACGATCTCGGTGAGTTTATGGTCACTGGTCTTGCAACTTGCAAGGTCTTGTATGGTCCCACTTCCACTCTTAAGCAAACGCAACATTATTTAGCCTATCACGCTTTCACTGCCAGAGCGCCCTTTTATATGACCTCAAACTTTGACCCTTTTACCTCAAAATTGTCACATTTGATACTTTAGTCTTGCAGCGAAAAATGTGCACATCAGTTTTGGCTTTTTACTTTTTTTGTTTTCGAGCTATGATCTCGTTAAAGGCACAAGTGCGAACGAATGGCAAGATCTTAATGTGGCTTATTGATACAACCGCACAGTATAAGAAAAACCGTTTTAGTGTTTTAACTATGCAACTTAAAATTTCATTAGTCACCGCGTTTTTTGTCCTCGTGTGCCAAAATCGTTGACGCATAGCGCTTAGCCGTTCTCTTCCGCTATGACCCATGCGCTAAAAGAGTACAGCGTTTTCAAGATTCCATGAACTAGGGGGCCTACTAAAAACTAAAACCAAACTGAAACTAATTGCATGCGCTTTAGTAGGCAGTTGTAGCTATTCTTACATCTGCTTAAAACAAAATCGCATGAGTGTTTTAGTTTATAGTTTCTGCTTTTGTTTTAGCTGTAGCTAAAAGCACAATTTTATGTCATAAGTGGAGTAATGGGAGATGGGGCGGGCATGCCTAAACAAATTATTTTTCAATTATTCGGCGCCTATGACTGGCAGTGATAATGGAAATGCACGGACTCCGTCGCAGGGCCACGGTCGGATTCTACAGCTGCGCCATCTTGCGAATCCGGAAGATTCGGATTCTCGGAATGGAAAACACAGTCTAAATTTTTTTCGTTAATCAGTTATTAGGACACGACAGCAATTTGACGCCACGCCGTAACATAGACGTAGCCAGGCGGGGTGCAGAGGGTGCATGCGCACCCAACAGCCCAAGAAATATGCAAATTTGTGCACTAAAACTAACATTTTCAGGGCTTTTTCATGACCAAAAAACGCGTTTGCGGTCGGGGCTCCGTCCCTGACCCAATTGAGGGAAAACTTTGAGGGTGAGAGAAAAGTTTCTATTCAATATGTTCATTGATTTTAAGCCGTGCTGGGACGTGAATTTTGGAGCTTGACGACAGCATCAGCAAGAGAATTCTGATTGGTTAAAAACGATCAAATTGAGACTTCGGGAAGTTGTATTAGGCCTACAGTATAGTCAAGTTCAAAATGTAAAATAAAGATTGCAATGATACTGCCTGTTTTAGAATCAAGGTAAAGACGGAAGAATAGCGCAAAAAAGGAAGAATAAAGACGGATGGTTATCATCATAGTAAATGGTGCATGACTTTCTTCAGTTGTTAATTATTGCGTATATGCAAAGTGTGATACACTTTGTGATTATTTCAAAGCATGGCAGAGCACTTTGGAGGAAAGTTAGCAAATAGACTTCATCGTGTGGAATCCCCAAACGAAAAAATATGACATGCAGAAATATGACAGGACCCGATAGACCAAGTGCAAGCCCTCGGTAATGAATTTCATGTATAGCCTACAAAGTCTTACAGAAGCCAAAGTTTTAAATTACTAAAAACCAGTTTTTTAGATAATCATGATCGTTTAAAGTCAACACTGTAGATATCCCCCGAAAAGTTTTCACGCTAAATTAGTGGATAGTAGCAAAAATCGCGCATTTTAAAAACGTACCAAAATTTGACGCCCTCGTATAAAACTATAGCCTAAGAAGCCGAAATATAAAGTGCTAAAATCTTCGTTTAATGCTAAAAATTTCATACGCAGGTTCTCTTGATTTATCTCCAGTCATTTCGTTACAATTCACTCTTAAAACGTGCACCGCTGCAGTCGCAAAAAGTTACTAAAATCACGTATTTTGAAGTACTGGGTTGTTTAAAGTTGTCCGTTTTTGTACCCCCGGAAAGCTCGTCATCAGCGCTAGTTATGATAAGCAGCAAACCTGTGCCTTACTGCAACCGTTTTCACGCTAGCTAAGTTGATAGAAATGAAATAAAGACTTTTAAGCGTACGTACCATTCTTTGACGCCGTTGTCCGAGAGAAATCCCACCATCCAGCGGCACGAAGTTTTGTTGAAAAAAACTAGAATCTTTGCAGTAAAAACTTCGTAATCTTAGTTTACACTGTTTTGATACAGTCGCAAAGGGAGTGTGACGGACGTATAACAGACGGGCGCCTCTACGATGGCTAAGACACTTACGTGCTGTCGCGCGTGAAGCAGCGGCGTCACTTGCCGTAATCTTCGCGGGGATCCTCGCGGGCATCACAGCAGGTGGCGCCGCTGCATAATGATCCTGGTGATGATGTCTCTTTGTCGAAGTATACCGTAACCACTTTCTGGGCATGCTAATCATTCTAAAGTGCAGGCCTGTAGCCATGGAGTTCGAGCCTCGAGGGGGTTTGATCGAACATTTCCCTAAGTCTGAAGAGGCATCATGCTAAAATAGAAAAATATGCTTGAGCAGCGATGCTTTCTGATTTAAGTCACGTTAGTCACCTTTGACAATCAAAATCATTAACATTAACTCTATTTACAAAACAGTTATCGTTCTGCAACTGTCACATATAGCTGGGCCGATTGGCAACCCATATAGGAAAAAAGCTTTAAGGAAATCGAGCCTTCTGTTTCAGTCTTTTACAGAAATATCCGGCTATGGGCCTGAATTGGTTTACTGCATTTTTACCAATAATTTTTTTAACAAGAAAGCCCAGCTATCGCTAGGAAAAACGCGCTGCAGTCTATGCAGTTCCTGTTGCAGTACTGACCTTCAAGGTTATCCAAAGTCGATGACTTTCATTTCATCTGAAAGAGCGTGGGCCTATGCCACTTCCTATTAGTGATTGAGAGTAACCTTGGTTCTATCTCTCACTGTTTTCGAAATATGACTATAGTTTTCCGTTAAAAACACATATTTTTTTCTACCTCTTATCCATTCAACCCCGAATTTAAAAATGTTTTCCTTGTACTAGATTGCTGAAATTTTGCACGCCAGGCTTAAGACGCAGGGCTAATTATTCGTGCAAGAAATTTTTCCTTACAGTCTACCGTTTAGCCACAACACATCCGTCACAGACAGAGGGAGAGACGGACAGACAGACGACAAACGACACATCGTACCATAGACGATAGCGCGTCAAAAAAACCACCGCTGAAAGAAAATTACCATGGCTTTGTAGCTCGATTCTGCGATCAAGGCCTGACATTCCTGCAGCTATGATCAACTTCAACAGTAAATGTCGAATTTTAGACCATTGCATATTCTTTCCTACCTTCCCCGTTTTCGGTCTGTCATTTCCGGTTGTCAGTCGTTATCATTGGCGACACGTAAATCGAACTATTTGAGCTCGAAAACCTTAGTGTAGGTTTGCCGTTAACTGCAATATCGGCAGCTTAATACGCTGTAACATTTATTCATTGAAAGGCTGTTTAGAAAAGAAAACTGTGTGTTATGCATGCATATTGGGCCTATTTTGTTCGATCAATGGGCCACGCATGAAATGCGTTTGTGTGTGTAAGTTAAGTTGGGCGTATTTGCTATGCATCGTCATTCAGTTGTCGGGCAATTGATACAGGTAAAACGGACAGGTATATAGCACGTGCTCGGTATAAAGCGGTTAATCGGTCGATCTGACAAAACTGTAATCGGGCCGTTCATAAATTGCTTCGAGCCAGTGGAGCGAAGTTTTGCCTGCATTCATATGAGAAGCGACGATTTATTGAACTGCCACAGCTGACGATAGATCAGACAAGGCGGTAGGCGACGTGGCTTGCGACTACTATAGGCTAGCGATCGCAGTTTTGCAGACAGACTGCATGGGGACAGACAGACAGCGGACGCAGAAACGCAAACACCCATAGACACGCTGTCTGACAACAAGAGTCGCTTGTTCGGCATATTTCTATTCGTGGAAAATGATAATCATAACGCGTCTATCTTGCAAGGTTATATAGAAATACGCTGCATCAAAAATATTGGGGTCACGAGCTTGACTTTGGGGTCACGTGACGTCAACGGTCACGTGACCGTTGGATTTGCCTACCCCGAATATCCTACTCTAGAACCAAACCCCAGTGAAAATGCTGATATCTGGACACCGTACGTACATCGTACGAGCTCGCCGTATATACAGGGCGGACCTGTTTGAGCGTTGACAACTTAGCGATTGTTACCCGTAGAAAGGCGTGTAATATGTCAAAAGTTTTGGAATGTTGTAGACAAAAAAGGCCGAACTTGCATAGCAAATCATTTGAATATTTTTTGCCTAATTTGCCTAAATCTTTATTACTGCTGAAAATAAACATTTGCCTGCACTCCCATGTGCCCGAATTTATTGAACTCAAAAACTCACTGACAAAATATCCAGATTTAAATTCTGTGAATTATTCAATGTGGGGGCATTGCAACAGATAGCATGGTCACAAAATCTCAGTAACTGACTAGCTAAAACGTGTGTTAATCGAATGCTGGGCTCAGCTGATCCTGAACACATTGACTCCAGCGATCGATCAGCTGCCTAAAAAACTGACGACGGTTATGAATGCAAAAGCTAAACAACTGCTATGTCGAATTTAATCTAAACTCAACGTAATGTGTTAATGATTGTTGATATTTCACTGTATGCTGAATGAAAATCAACTTAAATTCATGCGTTACTGCCAATTTAGCATAATTTTAGGGGTGGGAAAAATTTGTGTACATCAGGCAAAGAATATTTAAATGCTTTAATATGCAAATTTGTCATTTATTTTTTATAGCATTCTGAAACTTTTGACGTATCACACGTCTTTCTGCCACTAACCTCGCTGAGTTATCAACGCTCAAACAGGTCCGGTTTTTTGGCCCACCATGTATATAGCACGGTAGCACACAGATACAGGAGCAAAACTAAGACCTTGCTATAAGCTGACGAGTCGCAAGCCAATGTTGCAATAAGATCCGTCATTGCAAATCTCCCACGTATAGACCGTGCACATATATCTAGTTATTTTAATATTAAATATAGGCTAAGAGAAAGCTATAGGGGCCTAGTTACCTACACGATACATATAATGACGTTTAGGTATTGACAAGTAAAACAATGCTCTATTTTTGTAACAACCACAACAAGTTTAGTATCTCAGAAAACAAACTAAAGTTAGGCCTACGTCTCATCACTAGACTATCGGATTCGGCAGATGATGAAAATAGCATTAACCTAGATCTGACTGTGTCAATAACAAGCGTAAAAATAGTACATACGCGTGACAAGAACAATCAATAAATTGCGTATTAACTTACATTGAGTGAAACAGTGATGTATATGTACTATGTAGTTTTGGCCTTGAGCCAAATACAAGCCTTCATAGTCCCGTGATATGATTTTACGTGCGACAGCAGGTACTGCCTCTTAGCATCGCAATTCTGTCTCCGTCTGTCCGTCCATCTGTCACACTGGTGGATCAGTCAAAAACGGTGCAAGCTTTAAAATTGCCAAATCTTCACCGACGGCTACCTGTAATACTATGGTTTTAAGATCAGTAAAGCTTTTCCATCAATTCTACAGGCGTCATTTTGAGCGAGAACGCTAAATAAAAACGAAGTAAGAAAAATTTGCAGTTTTTAGCCAATAAGTCCCTGTATCTCAGAAACGGTAATAAATATGACCTTTTACTATTAATCACTAATATAAAGTCGTACGCGTGCTTTTAATTCGCACCGGAAGCTCTGACCTTGAATGACATTGAATAATAAATAAAAAGTTTTATAAATTTTTGGCGATTTTAGGCTAGGGGACATTCAAGAGCTAATAGCGCCGAAATCACTACAGATATACCAAGACAACCTGCGTATAAAATTTTCAGCATTAACTTTAGATTTCGATGTCTAAGCCTCGACCCCTATAGGTTTAAGAAGGCCTGCGCACGAAGGCAGCAAATATGGGTACCACCTAAAAGTAGTTTTTACGCGCGATAGCATCTGTCAGCATGTATGCCTCGCGCGTCTTAGTCATCGTCGAGGCGTCCGTCCGTCCGTTCGTCACACTCGTGCATGATCTGTATCGAAACGGTGCGCGCTAGGATCATGAAATCTGCCCCAAGATTTATCGTGACAAAATTTCGTGCCCCGGGGTGAAGGGGTTCACCTTGCCTGAACGAGGGCGTCAAAGATAAACGTTATTCTGCCACTATTTGTTCGTATAGTGTGAAAACGGCTGCAGATAGGTACAGACATGCTGCTTAGCATAACAAGCACTGGTGACGGGCTTTTTGGATTTATCAACATCAATGACCTACAACGACCTTGAGCTCCTAAAATAGGGGGTTTCAGTGAATCTTTTGCAATTTTTGGCTACAGCGCACATTTTGAGAGAGATTTGCGACGAAACGGCTTTAGATAGACCAAGATAACCTGCACATGAAATTTTTAGCATTAACCGCAAATTTTAGCAGTCCACGTGCCGACCCCGTAGGTTCAAGGAGGCCTGCGCACGCGAACGTCAAAGAGGGCATCCCTCTAAAAACTGGTTATTTTACCTATATTAGCGGGTGTAGAGGGATAACAGTTGCAGATAGACATAGACATGCTGCTTATTATAACAAGAACTGGTGACGAGCTGTTTAGCGGTATTAGCATCAATGACCTTGAATGACCTTAAAACCTTAAAATAGCGGGTTTTAGTGTTTTTTGCGATTTTTAGCTGCAGTGCACACTTCAAGGGTGAATTGTGACAAAAATGGCTGGAGATAGACCAAGACAATCTGCGAACAGGAACTGTTAAGGCTGTCGCGCGTTCCATGAGCTTTGTTCAAATTACTTGTTTATCGCTGTTGGCAGGTCTAGCGTGAAAACGGTTGCAGATAAACATAAAGTTTCTGCTTACCGTAACAAGAACTTTTGACGTTCTTTTCAAGGGTATTACGACTTAAATGACCTTGAATGACCTTAGACCCCCAAAATTAACGATATTACTGATTATTTTGCTATTTTTTGTTGGGACGCACACTTCAAGCGTGAATTGCAGAACAACATGCATATGAAATTTTTAGCATTAAACGTAGTTTTTATTAGTTTCCATTTCGCCCCCCCCCCGTGTGAAGAGTTTTCCGTACGTGGGCGTCAAACTTAGGCACCCTTTCAAAATCGTTATTTTGTAGCCAGACCCATCAAACGGTAGCAGTCGCGCGAGACCGGTTGCGCCCTTTAGTGAATGTGAATGAATGAATGAAAATCATGGTGTCGATCGGTAAGATTAGATTTTTTCGCAGTGGGCTTTCATACATGCACCGCTCTCGCGCGTTTTCCTTTGCGTTAGCTGGGCTTTCTTGTACAGACCGCCAGCGTAGTACTTGCTATGCAGATGTTCTGCCATGTATGTCTTACAGTCTTAGCTGTGGCAAAAGCGTCCGTCCGTTAAGATGCGGTCACACTGGCGGTCTGGTCCGGACGGACCGTTCTGACGACCGTACGGACCGCTAGTGTGACCGCACCTTTAGCCTGTTCATCTGTTCATTACATTCTGCTCTATCAATAGAACGCAAACTTGGATCACGAAAATTTCACCTTCAGGTCCGTGAAAAACTTTGCTACCAGGATCCATAAACTTTTTCTACAAATTTGAAAGGGGTTACCCCGATCACAATGTGATCGGGGTAACCCCTTTCGAATTTGTAGAAATCACAAGCACTAAATGAGAGAAGTGAAAAAAATTGGCGATTTTTAATCAATAAGTTGTTGTATGTCAGAAGGCACAAAATATTTATCCAGCAACCGTCTTGGGCGGTCTTAGCCGGTATACGTACGAAACACGCCTTCACGGCAGCTGGCCAACTGACGATCTCAACTCTAGTAGCTAGGAAATCATGGGTAAAGCCAGTCGGCAAGTTGTATGCTTGTCTCCAGTACACTCGAATTTATGACCAATGTTACAGCTTTAACGTGAGTTTCCATTTATCGTCATAAATTCTCTGAATTTTTACGCTAACCCTAACCTGAACTTTAATACTAATTCTAAACCTCAATCCTCAAACCACTTTAATATTAACTTTAATTTCACTTTAGATCACACATAACGCTAACGATAGCGACCGACGCTGGTGCTGCCGCCTATCGAATGTAGTTGAATCTATGACAGTGGGCCTACAGGCTATTTATCCGGCTGCCGGATATATAGTCACCGCGATCTCATAAGCGGTGCAAGATTGGGCCAATGTTACTAGTTATCACTTGTATTCTCATAAGTCTCACAAGTGCTTCAAATTGTTACCAAAATCAACCACCTTGGATGACCCTGAATGGTCGTGTCACACTTAACTGCACAAACGATGCGTCTTTCAGTGCTCATCATGGAAACTTGAAAAATAGAGAGACCCATACTATTAGTTGCAGAAATGTAGCTTAGGGAAACATTTTGAAAGCAGTATAAGATTTGTGAGACGTGAAGATACTTTTTGGGGTTCCGCAGCAAGAGGTCCCGAAACGATAGTGAGGTTGCCTGTGATTAAAACCAGCCATTATTAGTAATTTGGGCCGCCACGTTAACGAGACCATATAGCGATAAAGCCAATATTATTATGCGGCGCCTTATCGTTTTCCATTCACTTACCTAGAAACTTTTGACATTTAATGACTGTGGGATTGCATTTAATACTAATATCTGTTTTCGTTGTCGGTTTGAGTAAATTTTCTTGCCTCGCTTTTGAAAACAACTATGTGAAAAGGAATGAAGATACTTTTAGACTATCAGCGACAGAAATGTTCGCCAGGGACTTTTGTTTTCGGCGGCTATTCATACGGCGATCGGATAAATATCCGGTCATACTCGAGCCGGCTGTTTATCCGGCGGCCGTTTTGGATGGCCTCGTAGTTAACGGCTAAGACCATGTCTCTGCGGCGGTATACGACGAGCACTCAAAAGGTGCTTGTACTACCGCCACAAAGACATGACGGCAGCTGGCCAACTGGCAACTTCAACCATAGGAACTACGAAATCACGAGTATTGCCAGTCGGCAAGTTTATTGCTTGTTTTCAGCAGCCTCGAATTCATCATCAATGTTACACGATCACTTTGAGTGTGCATTATCGTCACATCGTCACATCGTTACTCTGAAATACGTTAACCCTAATAGTAACCCTAAACCCCAAACGCTAAAGCGTAATACTAACGCTAATATGTAATGACTACGCACAACGCTAATGACATCGATCGACACTGGTGCCGCCGCCTAGCGATTTTAATTGAATCTATGAATGGGCAGCCCGCTGAGCCTTGTTCACCGAATAAATAGCCTACAAACTGTAGGGTAGGCTACAGGCTATTTGTTTACAGCCGCTAGACGAATAGTCACCGCGTAAAATCTACGTTTTGTGCTGAAAAATTTTTTTAACGCAGGTTGTCTTGGTTTATCTCCAGTGACTTTGGAGCAGTTTATTGTTGAAATATGCGTTGCAGCCTGAAGTGGCAAAAATAAATCACTAAAAGCACACTTTTCGGATTTTAAGGTTTTTCAAAGTTATCAATGTCGGTACACCTGGAAAGCTCGTCAGCAGTGCTTGTTACGATAAGTAGCAAGTCTGTGTCTAATACGAGTATATTGCGACCGTTTTTTACGCTAAAATAGTAGGCCTAGATAGTAGCAAAAATCGCACATATTGAAGGGGTATTCAAATTTAACGCCTTCGTATGGAGGACTCCATGAAACGAAGAAAAATTAAACACAATGTAAGCTACAATACACTGGCAATTAGCTCAGACACGCTGGTTCTTGTCTTTGCCCGATCTTGCTCTTTTACACGATTATCTTTACAGTTTCCTTTTTGTGGATGCGGATCCATGTATATAATGCTCTGTAATCTTAACTCCATACTGATGAGGTACGCCTATACGCGTAAATGTTGCAATTTCTCATTTCTTAACCCATGACATTTTGGACACAGTTAGGCCTGTACATATAGTCCTACAGCCATTGCTATTATGGCCTATGTTCCATAGGCACATACCACCTAGCTATTTAGCGAGGTTGGGCGACAATAGCTGCAAAATGTGCTTGCAAGAGACAATCACGGTTCAATTATATCCGTCACGCATCACTGCCAATGTGTCGCTATAGAATGTTTCTCTATACAGCTGGTTGTATATACACACATATATATAGTATATATAACTGTTTATTGCGTATGGCAGCCAGTGGCTGAATTGGCATTATACATGATACATACATTACATACATACATACAAAGACAACACACTAATATATACAACTTTATTCGTCAGAACGCTGACAGCAAAATACAAAATAATAGAAAAAATAAACAACTTAACTAAAAAACAAACTAATAACTGGCATTGTTCTCAATAACCAACAGTTCTTTCATTGCCACATCCTTAAACACGTTACACAACACATTATCTG